>Ga0070735_10000018_pt1 | contig 235533 bp, 188 predicted proteins | sample Coa_R1_FD_66443 | JGI IMG/M metagenome (GOLD analysis project Ga0070735, IMG submission 66443) | Surface soil microbial communities from Centralia Pennsylvania, which are recovering from an underground coalmine fire - Coalmine... | ecosystem: Environmental > Terrestrial > Soil > Unclassified ... | reverse complement strand
AAGAGGTCCTTTCATGCTAACTAGTCATATAACTAGATAACATAAAAACGGCCGGCCTGCAACAGAAACTTACAGGAATGTTGTTTTATCTAGTGAAGGGCCAAAGTCCAGAGGCGGGTTAACAACCCGCCGCAGGCTAACAGCCTGCATCACAGGCTCAATCAAACTCGCCGTTCCCGAATACTAAGCGGCATTGGGCTGAAGCCCGCTCCACCCTTCCACATCTCCAAAGCGTCATAAGACGCGAAGATCCTCGTCGAAATTCTTTGCTGACTCAATGCCAAACTTGACGCCCAGCTTACAGATATGTCAGTCTTGCTTCACGTCCTCGTGGGAGCAGGTGGCAATATGAATACGTTTACGCGGCTTTGCCGCATATTTTGTGCATTCGCGGGACTTGCGGTCGCGCTCGTTTTCGCCCAGGCGCCCACGGGCGAAATCGCGGGTACTGTCTACGACGAATCGGGTGCCGTGGTCCCGAATGCGACCGTGCTGGTGACCAACAAAGCCACCGGCGCCGAGCGCACGCTCACGTCCGGACTGAACGGCTCCTTCAGCACCACCTCGCTTCTTGCGGGATCCTACGACGTAAAGGTCGAATTGACCGGCTTCCGGACCCTGGTGCGCCAGGCGACGGTGGAAACCGGCTCCGTCACTACGGTAGACATGCACCTGCAGCTTGGCGCTACCAAAGACGTGGTAACGGTAGAAGGCGCGAGCCCGCTGGTGGAATACGACCGTCACACCATCGATGGCGTCGTGAACCGGCAGCAGATTCAAAACCTGCCACTGAACGGCCGCAGCTTCCTGCAACTCGCATTTCTGGAGCCCGGCGTCACGGTGTCGGCCGGATCGCAAGGGCAATACAACCGCGCGTTCGACGTCTCCGTACTCGGCGGCGACTCGAACCTTACGCGAATCACCGTGGACGGGGCCAGCGTGCGCGATTCGGTCACCGGCGGGACGCAGCAGAACTTCTCGCAGGAGGTGGTCCAGGAATTCCAGGTTTCGGCGGTCAATTTCGACCTGTCCACCTCCATCGCCGCAGGGGGCGCTATAAATGTCGTCACCCGGACGGGCGGCAACGACTTTCACGGCAGCGGGTTCTTCTTCTTCCGCGACCACAACATGTCCGCGTACCCGGCGCTGCAGCGCGATCCCAACGACCCCGACCCGTTCTTCGCGCGCCGCCAAACCGGTGTCTGGCTCGGCGGCCCCGTTAAGAAGGACAAACTGTTCTTCTTCGCTAACTACGAGCACAACAACCAGCGCGGAGTTTTTGATTCCCTACCGAATACACCCGATTTCCGAAACTTCGCCGTCATCACGCCAAGCCCGTTCAACGGCAACCTGGTGGGCGGCCGTCTGGATTACCACCTCAGCCAGAAGCATTCTGCCTTCCTGCGTTATTCGCATGATGGCAACGATTCGTTCGCCCCGCGCGACGCCAGTTCGCTGCCCTCGGCATGGGTCAGCAACGTGAATTGGGCCGACTCAGGCGTAGCGTCGCTGATCAGCAGCTTCACGCCGTCGTTGGTAAACGAATTCCGCTACTCCATGACGTTCTGGTCCAACAAGAACAGCCTGCCGACTGCCGAGCAGTGCCCTGGATGCCTGGGACTCGGAGGGCCAAACATAGCCGTGGAAGGCACCGGCCTGAGCTTCGGCAACCAGACCAATACGCCGCAGAGCCGCGTGTTGCGCCGGCACATCTTTGCCGACAACATGACCTGGCAGCACGGCAGCCATCACATGAAGTTTGGCGGCGAGATTGAATATCAGAAGGGAACCGGCACTTACACGATCGATGAACCGGCCGCTATCACGCTGTATTCGCCCGATGAGGTCCGCCAACTCGCGCCAAAGCTGGTTCCGCTGCTCCCGAAGTCATTCAATACCCTGACTGACATTCTTAAACTTCCACTCAAGAGTTTCTCGTTCTCTTTCGGCGACGTCCGGCAGCCGCCGCCATTTCAGATCGGCAATGCCGACCACGATTACAACCTCCATTACTACTGGGAAGACAGCTGGAAGGTCAAATCCAATCTCACGATCAACTATGGGCTCGGCTGGACGTATGAAACCAACGCGTTGAATCACGACATGTCCAAGCCCGCCTGGTTCACGCCGATCCTTGGCGCTAACGGGATCGGCCCCGAATACCACGCTCCCCTGCATTTCTCACCGATGTTTGGATTCGCGTACTCGCCCCACAAGAGCACCAAGACCGTAATCCGGGGCGGCGCGGGTATGTATTACGACACCATCGATATTGAACTGAGGCTGGTGGAGCGCAACTACCTGGGTCCGCTAGGCGCCGGTTACGTGACCCTGCCGGGTTCCATCGTCCCGAACCAGGTGCCGGGTATTCCCGGAGTCAAGATTGGCCAGCCGCTCGATTTCACGAGCACCGGTCCGACGGCCTTTAGCGGCGCGATCCTGGCCGCGATTTTGCCGACAATACGGTCCATGGCGATGGGGATCGTGCCGGTGAACCCGAATAATACCGACTTGTCCGTCACCACCGCGGGTCTGTTCAAGACGGCCACCGAGATTTTTGCCCGTGATTTCGTGCCCCCCAGCGCCGAGCATTTCAGTCTCGGCATCCAGCGGCAGATCTCAAACGATTTCGCCATCAGCGCCGATTTCGTGTATCGCCATTTCCTGCATCTGACGGAACGCGACCAGGACCTGAACCTGTTCAACCGCTTCGTCAACGGCGTGCAGACACCGGTCATCCCGATCTGCTCATCCGCGCAACAACTGGTGCCGAACGCGCCATGCTCGAACGGCAGTGTCGAAGTGATCACCAGCGGCGGACGGTCCGTCTACAAGGGCCTGCTCGTGAAACTCGACAAGCGCTTTTCGCATCGCTACCAGTTGCAGGCGTCCTATGCGTTGCAAGGCCAGGACGGCATCAACGGCATCTACAATCTCCAGAATTACTACAAATACTGGGGGCCGCAAGGCCCGCGCAGCATCCTGAATGTTTCCGGCATGGTTGATCTACCTTGGAAGTTTCAGGCTTCGTTCATCTCGACATACAGCAGCCGCACACCATTCCAGCCGATTATCCCCGGTGTCGACCTCACCGGCAGCGGCCTCGAGGGTTTTCCGCTTCCCGGCATGAGCAACGAGCTGTTTAACCGCGGCCTGACCCGGAGCGACCTCGTGAACCTGGTGAGTGTCTACAACTCGACCTATGCGGGCAAGAAAGGGCCGAATCCGAACCAGGTTTTCCCCAGGATCACGCTGCCGCAGAATTACGATTTCGGCCGCAACTTCAACTCCCAGGACATCCGCGTCACGAAACTCTTCCGCTGGAAAGAGCGCTACGAATGGCAGCTTTTCGGGGAAGGCTTTAACATTTTCAATATTGCGAACCTGGGCGGATTCAGCAATAACCTGCTGGACGCGAGCTTCGGGCAGCCCAGCAGCCGCGCGGGAAACATCTTTGGAACCGGTGGACCGCGCGCGTTTCAGGTTGGATCACGGTTTTCATGGTGAACGGCGCGCTGGTGGCGACAGGACTTCTACTGGCCTTTCAGCTTCCAACGTTTCGCACTTCCACGCGGCTTGTCCAGATCAACGTCGTGGTTCGCGACAAGAACGGGCCTGTGCCGGATCTCGCGCAAGGCGATTTCACCATTACTGACCGGGGTAAACGGCGCGAGATCAGCGTTTTTTCCATTACCAGGCTTGGACCGCAGGCGAACGCGGCTGCGCTACCGCCGAATACGTTCTCGAACCGGGCTCAGAATGGCGGCAATGCCAACGGCAGCGTGACCATCGTCCTGCTCGATGCTTTGAATACTCTGCATTTTGGCACGGCCTTTACCGATCTTGCGGGGCCCACGCGCTTCGAGAACAATTCGCTGGCATATAGCAAGATTCAGGTGATGAAGTTCGTCAGGGAGCTCGATCCGAAGAATCGTGTCGCCATCTATGCCCTCGGAAGATCGCTGCGGGTGCTGTGTGATTTCACAAGCGATGCGGCACAACTTCAAAGGGTCTTGGCGGAGTATCGGGACTCCCCGGTTACGCTGGCCGAAGTCGCCGAGCCGCCGGCATCGCACCTGGCCACGACGCCCGAATTTAACGCTGCCATCGACTCCGGAAACCAGAAGAACGCCGTGCTCGCCAACAGCGACCGCGCCGGCCTGACTTTCGCTGCCCTGATCGCTATCGCGAACCACGCTGCGGACATTCCCGGCCGCAAGAATCTGGTCTGGTTGACCGCGAGTCTACCCTTTACCGCACAGGCCATCGCTCGAATAATGAGTAGGTCGAACGTGGCCATCTATCCAGTGGATGCCCGCGGCTTGATTTCCTCGTTTAATCCTTATTTCCGCCCCGTCGGCCAAGGCGAGATGCAGGAACTTGCCAACGAAACTGGGGGAGTGGCGTTCTACAACAACAACGATCTCTCAACGGCAATCCGCAACGCAACGGACGATGCCGACGAGACCTATACGCTCGGGTTCTATCTCAATTCCGATGAGCTCGACGGGAAATTCCATGAAGTGAAGATCCGGGTAGACCGGCCCCATGTCGATGTGCGGTATCCGAGCGGCTACTTTGCCGTGAAGGACGATTCGACGGCGTCGCAACGCCAGCGCGCGCTACGGAACGCGATGGCTAGTCCAATAGAGTCGTCCGCGATTCATATTCTTGCGCAGGTCGACCGTAGCGCGGCGGCCCTGCGCGTGACGGGCTCGGTTGATCTTCACGACCTGCATCTCACCGAGAGCGGGACGCAACGCAAGGGAGCCATCGAGTTTTTCGTAACGCAACAGGACGCCGCGGGAAACCTTCTCGCGCAATCGCACAATCGGGTCAACCTGGCTTTGTCGCCCGACCAATTCAAGGATTATCTGAAATCCGGCGTTTTTTTCCGCCAGGACATTGCGCCGAAGAATGGCGCGGTGTCGCTGCGCATCATTGCGGGCGATCCGGCGACGGGTTTGGTCGGGAGCCTGATTATTCCCTTACAAAACGGGAACTGAAGTCTATTCCTCGCGCAATGCGACGAGCGGGTCGACCCGTGTGGCGCGGTGCGCCGGCACAACAGTCGCTACAAACGCGACGATGGCCAGCGCCAGGGCGACCACCGCGAACGAGAAAGTATCGGTTGCGGTCACTCCGAACAACAGGCTCGCCATCACCCGGGTCAGCGCCCAGGCCCCTAGCAGTCCAATGACAATGCCAATCGCTGCCAATCCCATCCCCTGCCGCACGATTAAGCCCAAAATGTCGGCCGGATGGGCTCCCAGAGCGGTCCGCAGCCCGATATCGTGAGTATTCTGCGAAACCAGGAACGACATGACGCCGTAGACGCCGACGGCCGCCAGGAGGGCCGCGAATGCAGCAAAAGCGCCTAGCATGATCGCCGCGAATCGCTGGCGTGCAAGCGATGCCTCTATGCGCTCCTGCATCGTCCGGATGCTATACACTGGCACACTCGCGTCGACGGCGTGAATCTCGCGGACGATCGGATTCGCGAGTAACGCCGGGTCGGTGGAAGTGCGGGCCACCAGGAATGCCCCGTTGTCCGGCTGTTGTTGGTCGGGGAAGTAGACCGCGATCTTGCTGTCGCTATCCAACGCGTACTGCTTAACCGTCGCGACCACGCCTACGATCGTGAACGGTTTTTTCGGGTCGAACCACAAGTGCTTTCCGATGGGGTTGTCCCGAGCCCAAAAGCGCTCGGCGAATTTCGAATCGATGACCGCCACCTGCTGGCTGTCTATCTTGTCGTATTCCGAGAAGAAGCGGCCCTTGATCAAGGGGATTTCCATGGTTCGGAAATAATCGGCGCTTGCAGTGCGTATATCGACCTGCAGTTCCTGGTCCGGCGGTGGTTTGTAGCCTTCTACGCTGATCCCGCCCCACCCTACCGTTCCCGAGAGTGGCAGCGTCGATACCGTGCCTTCGGTCTTCACCCCCGGCAGCCTGGTGATGCGGGTGCCGATCTCCTGGAAGAACTGCGCCACGGACTTATTTTCTTTGTATTTCGGTCCGGTGAGAGCCACCATCATTGTGATGACGTGGTCGGAGGAGAATCCCGGCTGGACATTCTGGAGATGAAGGAATGTCCGGATGAGGAGTGCGGCTCCTACCAGGAGCATCAGCGAAAGCGCCAGTTCCATAACCACGAGCAGGCCGCGCAACGGATTTCGCACCAGCCGGAACCCGGCTTCGCTCTGCCCGCTGCGGCCTCCGGATTTCAGGGCCGTGTTAAGATCCAGCTTCATGGCGCGCCAGGCGGGGGCGAGCCCAAATAGCAGGCCGGTGACGACGGCAATGCCAAACGTGAACGCCACGACCGCACCGTTGATTTCGATATCCTCGAGCCGCGGTATATTGCCCGGATTGATGGTGCGGACCACGAACAGCGTCCAGCGAGCGAGCAGCAGTCCCGCTGTGCCGCCCAGAACGGCGAGCACCGTACTCTCGGTCAGGAGTTGGCGAATCAGCCGCTTCCAATCAGCGCCCAACGCGGTGCGGACAGCTACCTCTTTCTCACGCGCGGTGGCACGGGTCAACAGCAGGTTCGCGACATTGGCGCAGGCAATCAGCAGTACCAGCGACACAGAGCCGAGCAGCACCAGGACCGCACGACGGACATCGCCCACTACCTGTTCCTGAAGCCCTACCACGGTCATCCCGAATGTGCGGTCGCGTTTGTCCTTCTCCCGAATGCGGCTGGCGATGATGTCGACGTCGGCCTGCGCCTGTTGAATGGACACGCCCGGCTTGAGGTGCACCATGATGTTGTAGTTCTCGTCGCCGCGCCGCTTCACTGCATCCGCACCGAGGGGCAAGGGCAGGAACACGTCGATTTTGTCCATGGGTCCTTCGGAGGGCATCACCTCGGAATCGAGGCGGAAGGTTGGCTGCATTACTCCAGCGACAGTATATTGCTTCCCGTTCAGGGTGATGCTCTTGCCGACGATCTGCGGGTCGGTATTGAAGAGCCTTTGCCAGACGCGGTGGCTGAGAATCGCAACGGGCGCTTTACCCGGCGTGTCTTCCTCCGGCAGCAGCAGCCTTCCCAGCAGCGGTTTGGCACCCAGCATCTGGAGCAGCGTCGATGCTGAAGTTATGCCGTCGATGCGCTCAGGCTGGTCGCGGCCGGTCAGCGTAAACGTTCTGAGCTGCGCAATCGCCATCGCATCGAATGAGTGGTTTTCAGTCTTCAGGTCAATGTACTCGCCGGGAGACGGCCAGTCGCGGAAGATTCCCAGGCCGGGCGAGTGCAGCCAGACATTCGCCAGCCGGTTGGGCTGCGGGTAGGGCAGGGGGCGCAGCAGCAGGGCGTCGACAACGCTGAAAATCGCGCTGTTGGCTCCAATGCCAATGGCCAGCGACAGTACGATGACCATCGTAAGGCCGAGATTCTTGCGCAGCATACGCAGCGCGTAGCGAATGTCCTGGAACAGCGTGTGCACCGTATTATTGTACGGCGGCCAGTAGCTTGCTTGCGATGCACCTGAGGCTTGACTATTCGAAGGCGGCGCAGGCGGTTTCGCTTGTGCGTCGCGGCGCTACTACGGATCAAAAGGGCGCGTTACGTGCGCTGATTCGCAAACGCACGTAATCGATATACCAGGTACCGTCGCGAAACAGCCTTGGGCGCAACTGCGCCTCGATGGCGGCAATCCGCTCCTCGGCGAGGAAACTGGCGCAGAACATGCCTAGCCAATCCCGTAAGCCGGATTCACCGGCGAGCGGCGTTGGCCGCGGGAACAGCACCGCGTTGGTGACCTCGATCCCGTGGGCATCCAGCAGGCTGGCATATTCGCCGATGCTCGGGTAATACCAGGGATGCGGGCCGATGGCCTCGACTACCGAGCGCACGTTGCCTTTGCCGCCGAATTCGGCAACGAATCGCCCACCCGGCTTGAGCGCGGCGGCGATCGTTTCCACCGCCTTGCCGGGCGGCTTCACCCAGTGCAGTGCGGCGTTGGAGAATACGGCGTCGAATGGCGACGGATCCCGGAAGGTTTTCGCGTCTCCCAGTCGAAAATCGAGGTCAGGATAGTTGCGGCGCGCCTGCTCGATCATCTCAGCCGAGCTGTCGATGCCCACCACTTGTGCGCCTGCCGATGCAATGTCGTGTGTGAGATGTCCGGTGCCGCAGCCGATGTCGAGGATGCGTTCGCCGGGTTGCGGCGCGAGGGCGCTGACCAGGGTGGCGCCGTAGTCGGTGACGTAGTGGTGGCGTGAATCGTATTGCTGCGGGTCCCAGGGCATGGCTATGTACGCTGGTTTGCGAGTGCTCGCACGTCACTGATCAGCATTCGAATGGAATCCGGCTCGGAAGTGTCGTAGTAGCCGCGAATCTGTCCTCGCGCGTCCACCAGAACGAAGCGCGTGCTGTGATTCAGCGTGCCGTCGACGTTGTTCAGCTTGAACACGTCACGCCCGAGATGATGCAGAGCCGATTGGGCGCCGGTCAGAAAGTACCACGACTGCGTTTCGGCATGATGGAGCTTGGCGTATTCTGCCAGCACGAATGGCGTGTCGCGCTCGGGGTCGACGGTGAAGGACACGAGCCGGACATTGGCGAGGTCTCGTGTCGCTTCCTGCACCTCGCGCATTTGTGAAGTCATACGCGGGCATGGGCCGGGGCACGAAGTGAACATGAAGTCCGCCACCCAGACACGACCCGCCAGTGTCGTGCTATCGAAGGCTCGGCCGCTCTGGTCGGTGAGTTGGAACGCCGGGACTGCGCCATAAGAAGGATAATCGGCGACGCGCCCGTGGCACCCGGCGAGAAGGAGCAGTACTATGGCGCAACCGGCACGCATCACGCGATTCGGTCGATCACCATCAAACCGTACAGCACCGGCAAGTACACGATGGAAGCCAGTAGGACGCGGCGCGCCTGCAGCCGGGTTCGGTTTCGCAGGATCTTCATGCTCGCAAACAGGAAATAGCCGCCCAGGACGATCGCGCCCACCAGGTAAACATATCCTGTCATCGAGAGAAGTTTCGGGATCAAGCTGATGGGCAGCAGCGCGAGCGAGTAGAGGCAGATCTGGCGGGCCGTCGATTCGCCATCGGCTTCCACCACCGGCAACATCTTGATTCCAGCGCGCTCGTAATCCTCGCGATACATCCAGGCAATGGCATAAAAATGCGGGAACTGCCACAGGAACAGGATCGCAAAGAGGATCCAGGCCTCGGGGGTCAGCGTTCCGCTGGCTGCGGCATACCCGATCAGAGGCGGCATCGCGCCCGGTATGGCGCCAACGGTTGTCGAATGGGGCGACCGCTGCTTCAGCGGTGTGTAGATGAAAAGATACGACGCAAGCGTAAAAAGGCCGAGCAGTCCGGTCAGCAGGTTGACCCCGGCTGCCAGCTCCACAAATCCAAGAATCGAGATCACGATTGCGAAGATCAGCGCGCGCGACGGGGTCAGGCGGCCCGATGGCAGTGGACGCGCCTGGGTCCGCCGCATCTTGCTGTCGGCATCGCGCTCGAACCACTGATTCAACGCGGCGGTGCCGGACGCGATCAGGCCCGTGCCGGCGATGGTGTGGAACAGTGCCCAGAAATGCCAGCCGCCGAGCTTGGCTCCGAAGACGTACCCGACGCCTGTGCTCATGAGAATGAGCCAGGTGATGCGCGGTTTGGTGAGCTCTACGTAGGCCTTCATTTCACGCCTACACTTGTAAGTTCATGAACGACAATGGTTAGACGCGCTTGGAAGCCAACCGTACACGTGTCGTGCCTACGCGCACCTGCGTCAAGCCCCATAAGCATTATATTGTACACTTTTCCAGTGAGAATGTAACCATTATTGTGAAACCGCTCAGTCCTTCCCCGGTGCGTCCAAAAAGCAGGCCTGCGGGGACGCGAACAAATCAGAAGCTGTGTAACACCGAACTGCTCGCCGCAACCCAAAGGTGGCGCAGGCGGTTTCGCCTGTGCATCCTTACATCCGCCAACTCGTCGTCGAACGCAAGGAATCAGAGGCTGAGTAATACCCTTTTGACCGTGCCAAAGTAGCAAGTACTGAACTTGGCCGTGGGCTAGAGCCCCTGGCTGACCCGCAAAACGACCATGGAGTTCGCGGTGTTCTCATCGCTGTCGATCTGGTCCGGGACCTCGTGCAGGTGATACCAGTAGGTGATCCCAGTCATCAGGGACGCGATGAGCAGAATTGCGACAAACCACAGCCACGTGGATTTGTTCCATGCGCGGGCATGCTCCACGCTCGCCGAACTCATGCGGACGATGCACCACGCCAGTGCGATCGAGCAACCGAGCTTGGTGTACCAGGGCATAAGATCGAGATGGCCCTGTCCGCCGACCTCGCTCCAGATCACAAAGATGGAAATCATCGCGATCCAGAACTCGCAGATATATGCGAAACGCAGCCAGGAACGGTGCAGACCGAAAGGCGCCGGAGGAAGCGTTTCAGGCTCGGGAGCAGGAGAAACGATTTCAGCCTGGGGCTGCTGCTCAGCTTCCGGAACCGGCGGTTCGTCGGCGACTGGGGACACCACCACTTCGTTCTCTACGGGTTCGATCTGTTGCTCATCGGACTGCTTGGTGACGCTCATAACGAGACTGGGTGGCTTTAATTTAAAGCTATCACGTGAGGCAGGCACTTTGCCTAATAAATGACGAGCAGTCGGTATTGCAGGGAAGTGGTCGTAGGTAAGTTTGCACCTCACTGGGCTTTACACGACCTTAGTACCGTAAAGATACAGATACCAACCGACGATCAGATTCATGGTGCAGGATTTTCTGTCTATGAAGCGGATCTGGATTGTTTGCTTAGCTTTATTGTCATTCCAATTGGGTCTTCAGGCACAAACTGGGGCCGTCACCAGCGTGCGGGTCGACATGACCGTCCCGTGGGTGGCATTTAACGTCGACGGACAGCAGTATCAGGGGGCTGCGACCTTCACTTGGCCGCAAGGCAGCAAGCACGTCATTCAGTTTCTGACCGTGAGTACGCCAGCGACCGCAGGCTGTTCGGCGAATACTCAGCAGGCCTTGCAGTTTTCCCAGAACGCCGACACGCTCGTCGTATTTGGAGGCTGGAAGGATAGTACCGGCAAGCTGAATCCCACTGCGGATCCGATTCAGACGGTCACTGCCGATCCGAGCATCACGTCTTTCACCGCATCAGTGTCGATCGCCTACCGGGTAACGTTGCTGATGTTTGATGCCCAGTCGAGCCAGCTTCCGTGTTCGCCGCCCAGTCCCGGCGCACCCGGTCCGGCTCCCGATACACTGCGCACCGGAGTCGTTTATCTGAACGGCGCGGCTTATTGGAACAGTGCCGTGGCATATCTTGCTGCCGGTCCTATCACGCTCAATGCATTTCCCTATCCCGGTTTCGTATTTGCCGGCTGGTCGATCAACGGCACGACCGGGCCGTACATTACCACCTACAACCTGCAGGGCCCTGTGTCCATAGCCGTCCTGTTTGAGCCGGCAAAGCGGGTTCGTTTTATAACCAACCCCCTTGGATTACAGGTCTACGTCGATCGTACGGCGACCCCAACTCTTCCGTCTCTCGACACAAGCACTGGCGCGTGTCCTTTGCAGTACAGCAAAGCCGGCACAACGCCGCCGGGGATTCCACCGCTCTGCTTTGGAGATTTTGATTTCCTTCCCGGTTCATCTCATGTCATCAGCGGTGTAACGCCGCAACTGGACCAGGTCGGGAAGTACTGGGTATTCAGTGTTTGGGATCGGGGCACTGGACAAAACACCGTCTATACGGCCGACTTCAACACTTCCAATTCCGATACCGTTACGGCTAATTTCATTCCGGGAGCGCACGTTAGCTTTCTGACCGCTCCAGCAGGCTTGAAGCTCAATGTCGACGGGCGCGAAAATTGGCCTGCCTACAATTTCATCTGGGGCGTTGGAGAAACCCACACCATCGGTGCTTCCGACCAGACAGGCAGCAACGGGCGGGCATATTCATTCAAGACTTGGTCTAATGCGGGCCCTCCGACGCAGTCGGTCACGGTGGATTCTTCGGCCGTCGACAATGGCATGCGTCTCACGGCATCGTTCGACATCCTCAGCCGCCTCACGCTACAGAGCACGCCTCCGGGAATGACGGTCCAGGTGGATGGGACAAGTTGCACGACGCCATGCAATATTGATCGCCCGAACGGCAGCCAGGTTCACGTCACCGCGAAAACCAGCATTCCCGTGGACGATAACTCCCGCCTCGACCTGGTGTCGTGGTCGGATGGGGGTCCATCGGATCACGTGTATACCATGAACGCGGACACGCAGACCCTGACCGTGAACTACCAGACCATGTACCGGCTCTCGGCCAGCGGCAATCCCGCTAACGGCGCGAGTTTCAACTTCACTCCATTCGCGGGCGATTCGTTCTATCCTGCCAACACGAACGTCACCGTGGCGGCGAACGCGAATCCAGGCTTCAAGTTCCATCGCTGGAACGGCGACGCCAGTGGAACCTATCCACAAACCACAGTTTCGATGAACACTTCGATGAATGTCGTCGCGCTGCTGGATCGGGTACCGTACATCGCACCCGCCGGCGTGAAGAACGCGGCAGGCGACACGCCGGATGGCACCGTGGCGCCGGGATCGATCATTGCGATTTGGGGCGAGAGCATGGCTCCCGATACGGTTACCGGGCCGACCAATCCGCTCTCCCAGACACTCGACGGCGTGATCGTAACGGTAGGGGATCAGATGTTGCCCTTGCTGATGGTGTCGCCCGAACAGATCACTGCGCAATTGCCGCCCGATCTGCCTGAAGGTCAGTACACGCTCAAGGTGACGAGTATAGGGCAGCCGGATGTGACCGGTACATTTACCGTTGCCATTAACTCACCGGGCGTCTTCTCGAATACGACGGTTTCGCAGCCTGTCGCACTCGCGGTTCATCAAGACGGAACGCCTGTGACTTCGGATAACCCGGCGATTCAAGGCGAAACGATTACCGTTTACGGGACCGGTTTCGGCAACCTGCAGCAGCCCATGGTTTACGGGTTCCTCAATGTCAATCCGCAACCCGACGCTCTTCTCGACCCGCTCGAGATCCACCTCGGCGACTCGTTGCCGGCACCCGTGTGGTCGGGTGCAGCGACGGATTACATCGGAATGATGGTGACGAAGTTCCAGATCACGCCTGATTTGCCGACCGGTGTGACTCTTCCGCTAAAAGTCCGCGTGAATGGTAGGGACAGCAATACGGTGATGCTGCCGCTGCAGTAGCTAGGCGGCATGATGCACTGATCCGAGGATCAGCGCAACCAGGTTCCAGGCGACCAGTGCGGCGAACATCCAGTTGATGCGTCCCAGCAGACGGACCTTACCCATGCGCCAGCAGTAGATGCCGAGGAGGACGGCTAATGCCTTAACTGCAACGAGTCCGCCGATCGGATTCGAACTTGCCTGGACGAATAACCGGACCACGGGGTTGCCTTCCTGCACCCCATTGAGAAGAAACGCGATCGTCGTCAGAAAATCAAGAACTTGCAGGTAGGAGTATTGCACGAGGAGCTGATTCATCCGTCCCCGGGTCTCTACAACGGCATTATTAGGAACACCGATCATGACCTTAACAATCTACTAGATATACTCTAGCCCGAAAAGTTACGGCCGGACTAGGTACTAAGTAAAAGTACCGGGTGTCGAAGGCTAGGGCCGATGGCGGGTTACAAACCCGCCGCAGGTTGAAAACCTGCCTTACAGGTCGAAGGATTGGCCGGTTTCGGGAATTTCCACAGGCACCGGATGGCGCTGTAGAATCGCATCGCGCAATGCACCCTGTTGGTCGGGTTCGCCGTGTACCAGGAAGATCCTGCGCAACTTGTCCGCGATTGGCCGAATCCAATCGAGAATCTCTTTCTGGTCGGCGTGGCCGCTCAATTCGTCGAGTTTCGCAACCTCCGCGCGAAGGCGCATCGGTTCACCGAAAATCGGGACCTCGTGCTGGTTTTCCTCGATCTTTCTCCCCAGTGTGCTCTCAGCCTGGTATCCCGTGAGCAGCACCGTGTTGCGCGGGTCCTCAATGTTGTTCTTCAAATGATGTAGGATTCGTCCGGCTTCGCACATGCCCGAAGCCGCAATCACCATGAAGGGTCCGCGCAAATCGTTCAGCGTCTTGGATTCCTCCACCGTTCGGACATAGCGAAGACGCTTGAATCCGAACGGTCCGTCAGCGCTGTTGGAGTAGTGATTCGCCTCAGCGTCCCACAGTTCCTCGTGCCGCTGGAAAACCTCGGTGACATTGATGGCGAGTGGGCTGTCGACGAAGATCGGGAAGTTCGGAATGCGACCCGCGTCGACAAGCTCGTGCAGCGCGAGAACCAACTGCTGTGTACGTCCGACTGCGAAGGCCGGCACAATCATCTTGCCACCCCGGCGGTAGGTGCGGGTCACGATCTCCGCAAGACGGTCCGCCACGGACGAAATCGGCCGGTGCAACCGATCTCCGTAGGTGCTCTCGAGGATCAAATAGTCAGCCTTTGGAGCCGGTTCAGGGTCCCGGATGATCGGCAACCCTGGCCGGCCCAGGTCGCCGGAGAAGAGAAGCCGCGTGGAGTGTCCGTTCTCGGCCGACTCCACCGTCAAGTAGGTGGACCCCAGAATATGCCCCGCCTCGAACGACTTGTATGTCACGCCGGGTGTCACGGCGAGCGGCTCGTGTAGAGAGACCTTGTGAAACAAGGGGAACGTGCGATCCGCGTCCTCGGTTGTATAGAGCGGCGCGACCTCACCGCCGTCGTGCTCCATCCCGATGGCGCGGCGGCGTGACCGGCGTTTGTTCAGAAACTCGGCGTCATGTTCCTGAATCGCGGCGGAGTCGGCCAACATGGCACGACAGAGATCGACCGTTGCCGGGCTGCTGTAAATCGGACCGTTGAAGCCTTCCTTCACCAAGAGCGGCAAGCGTCCGCTGTGGTCGATATGCGCGTGCGACAACAGCACTGCGTCGATACTCGCGGCGGGAAACGGGAAATTCCTGTTACGTTCTTCCGCTTCTTTGCGCCGTCCCTGAAACATGCCGCAATCGAGCAGCAAGCGCTTGCCGCCGGTCTCAACCAGGTGCATCGACCCGGTCACCACCTTGGCCGCACCCCAGAATGTGAGTTTCACGTTCTCAGCATGACACGGCCGACGATAATACAATCGATTCTATGAATTATCGCCTGCTTTTCGCCGGCTTTCTAACGGTCACGCTGCTCGCACAGAAGCGGCCGCTGACGCACAACGACTACGATGCCTGGCGCAACATACGCAGCCAGCATCTGTCACGGGATGGGAAATATCTCGCATACGCACTCTTTCCCCAGGAGGGCGATGGCGAGTTCATCGTTCGCAATCTTGCTACGGGCAAGGAATGGCATGAATCCGCGGGGCAGACGCCTCCTCCGCCGCGCCCGAATTACGAGGAGCCGACGGCTGAAGAAGGACCGCCGCGCGAGCGGGGCCTTACGATCGAGTTCACGCACGACACGCATTTCGTGGTGTTCTCGACGTACCCGCCCAACGCCGACATCGAGAAGGCGAAGCGCGAGAGGAAGAAACCGGAGGACATGCCGAAGAACGGCATGGTAGTGCTGGACCTGTCCACGGGCGCCGCCAAGCGGGTCGATGGCGTGAAGAACTTCCAGGTTCCGGAGGACGGCGCGGACATCGTCGTGTACCAGCTTGAACCGGCAAAGTCGGAGAAAACCTCGGCGATGATCGTGCGCAAGCTCGATTCTGGAGCCGACCGCCAAATCGACGGCGTCTCGGAATTCAGCCTCAGCAAAGACGGGAAGACCGTGGTTTACGCCGCCGATGGCCTGTTCTCGGCCGATCCGGCGACCGATGCCGCGCCGCAGAAGCTCCTCGCGGCGAATGGCAAGTTCAGCAAGCTGACGTGGGACGACAAAGCGACGCACTTGGCGTTTGTCAGCGACAAGGGCAAGCTTTATTTGTGGGATCGGAAAGCCACCGCACCCGCCGACGTCACGGCCGAAGCCTCAGGCTGTCAGAGCGGGCTAGTCATCACCGACAAGGCGGCGCTCGCTTTTTCGAAGGATGGGCACCATGTCTTCTACGGCTGCGCTGTCGCGTCAAAGCCCCCGAAGAAAGACGACACACCCGAAGACGAGCGCGTCTCCTTTGATCTTTGGACTTGGAAGGACGATTTTGTCCAACCGATGCAGAAGGTCCGAGCGAACGCGGATCGGAACCGCTCCTATCGCGGCGTTTATCACATTCCTGAAAAGCGCCTCGAGGCTCTCGGTTCCATCGAAATGACCGACATCACGCCGCTGGAAGACGGTGAATGGGCCATCGGCGGAGACGACCGCGCCTACCGGGCAATGGTGGAGTACGATCAGCGCTACCGCGACCTTTACCTCGTCAATATTGCCGACGGCTCGCGCCACCTGATTTCAAAGAAACATGCTGGGCAGCTTTCTACCGCGCCCGACGGCAGCCACATTGCGCTGTACGACGGCCATGACTGGCACGCGATTTCGATTCCGGATCACAAGGACGTGAACCTGACGGCGTCTCTGCCGGTGAAGTTTTGGAATGAGCAGGACGATCATCCGGCCGAACCTCCGGCGTACGCGCCGCCGGTTTGGACCAAGGATGGGAAGTGGCTGCTTCTGAGCGATCACTTCGACATCTGGCAGGTGGCGCCTGACGGCAGTTCGGCAAAGAACCTGACGGCCGGTTTTGGCCGCAAAAATCACCTGATGTTCCGCTATGCGCGCGTCGATAACGATCCGCGCGACCGTGGCGTCGATGCATCGAAACCGCTGCTGCTCCGCGTCGAAGATTCCGAAACATACGATACCGGCTTCTATCGCACCAGCCTGGGAGCCACCACGCCGCCGCAAAAGCTCTTGTTCGGCGCAAAGAATTACAGCACGCCGATCAAAGCCAAAGATGCTGACGTTTACGTCCTCGCGGAATCGACTTTCACGGAGTTTCCCGACCTTCAGGTGACCGACGGAACATTCCGCGAGCTGCGCAAGGTGAGCGATGCGAATCCACAGAAGGACCAGTTCCTGTGGGGGACCGCCGAGCTCATGCATTTCAAGAACGCAGACGGGGTTCCACTGGCCGGAACTCTTTACAAGCCGGAGAATTTCGACCCTCACAAGAAATATCCGCTGATCGTTTACATTTACGAGCGCCTCTCACAGAACGTCCACAGCTTCGTCGAACCGCGGCCGACTCACAATATCAACCCAACCTACTATGTAAGCAACGGCTACCTGGTACTGGAGCCCGATATCGTTTACAAAATCGGGTATCCGGGCCAAAGCGCGCTGGATTGTGTGCTGCCCGCCATCCAGGCGGTGGTCGACCAAGGTTATGTCGATGAAAACGCGATTGGCATTCAGGGACACAGTTGGGGCGGCTATCAGATCGCCTACATGATCACCCGGACGAAGCGGTTCCGGGCAGCGGCGGCGGGAGCGCCTGTCGCCAATATGACCAGCGCTTACGACGGCATTCGTTGGGGGCCCGGCCTGCCGCGTCAGTTCCAATACGAGCGGTCACAGAGCCGCATTGGAGGAAGTCTCTGGGAATACCCGATGCGCTACATCGAGAACTCTCCGCTGTTCTCCGCCGATCGCGTGACAACGCCGCTGCTCATGATCCACAACGATGCGGATGACGCTGTGCCGTGGTACCAGGGCATCGAATACTACCTGGCCCTGCGCCGCAACGGCAAGGAAGTATACATGTTCACTTACAACGGTGAACCGCACGGTCTCCGCCGCCGGCCGAATCAGAAGGACTACACGGTACGACTCCAGGAATATTTCGATCATTTCCTGAAGGGAGCGCCGGCGCCGAAGTGGATGGAACACGGTATTCCCTACATCGAGTCGCACCAGGCGCCGGCGAGGCCGCAAGCGACCGATGAGCCTTAGGAGCCCGCGACCTCCACGCTTCCACATGCTTCTTCGCGGGGCTTGATAGCCCGGCCGTAAGGGGCCCAGTCCCAGTACTGGTAGAACTGTGAGAGGGTAGGTTCAGGACTACCTCGAACCGTATACTGCGGAGCATGCACGCCGCAGTCCTCTCACCGGTTGATTCATCGCGCGTAATCCTTTTCGATGAAGAACTCTTTCACAAGAATTTCAATCAACGCTGGTTTCCGCTGGAACACACGCTGGCGTCCCATCCACTATTCGACCTGGAACGATTGATCGTTCTGGCAAAGCAGACGTCCGTGACACGTCCCGACGACTTGTATTTCGATAAGGGCGCAACGGGACCGGGCCAGCGCTGGAACGAAACTCCCACGTGCGACCTTCCTATTGAAGAGGCGATCCGTCGCATCGAATACGAAGGCGCCTGGATCATCCTCAAGCACGCTCAGAAGGATCCCGAATACAACAACATCATCGAGCGAACCATGCGCGAGGTGCTGGAACTGACCGGGCGCGAGTTGGAGCGCCAGGTGAAGTACGCCGAGGTCATCCTCTTCATCACCTCGCCGCAGCGCCTGACCACCTATCACATCGATCGCGAGTGCAACTTTGTCGCGCAGATCCGCGGGAACAAGACGATCTACATCTTTGATAAGTTCGATCGCGAAGTGACGCCCGAGACCGAGTTGGAAAAGTTCTGGGCCGTCGATAATAACGCGGCCGTATACAAACCGCACCTGCAAAGCCGCGCCTCGGAGTTTCTGCTGCAACCTGGTAACGGCGTTCACATTCCGGTCAACGCCCCGCACTGGCTGCAAAATCACGACAATATCTCAATCACGGCCAGTCTCAATTTCAAATTTCGCGATCCGGTGCTGGCGAATGTATATCGGGCCAACTACGTTCTGCGGCGGCTGGGTATCCAGCCTCTCCCTCCCGGACGGTCTCGCGGACGTGACGCCATGAAGCGTTCGGCGGTTTGGGCTGGGCAGAGTTTGTGGAACGCCACTCCTGCGAAGCTCCGGGACGGCCTGAAGCGCGTGGCGCGGTAAACGAAAAGGTATTAGGCATTTAGCCTGCCTTTGGATCCAAAGGCAGGCGAAACCGCCTGCTTCACCCTTCCACATCCCACACTTCGGGACTCCTGTGTTGACGTATGTCTCCGGCATATGTATTATCACTACATATGTCCGTGACACCTACCGGCACGCGCGAACTCCAGAAGGGGGGCGCGGAGATGATCGTCCTGGCGCTGCTCGAAAGCCGCGCCCGCCATGGTTACGAAATCGCCAAGCTGATCGAATCGCAATCAGACAGCAAACTGCACTTTCACGTCGCCTCGCTTTACCCGATGCTCTACCGCTTCGAGCATCGGGGCTGGATCGAAGGCCGCTGGGTGGAGAAGCCCGGCGAACGGCGCCGCCGGTTCTATAAACTGACGCCGCTGGGACGCAAGATCCTCGCCGGACAGCGCCGCAACTGGCGCGAGTTTGTAGCCGCCCTCAACCGCATTGCGAGGTTCGAAAATGCCTGACTGGAAGCACTACGTCACGGAACGACTCTCGCGACTGTCCGTGCGCCCCGAACGCGAACATGAAATTGCAAGCGAGTTGGCGCAGCAGTTGGAACAGGCCTACAGCGACGCCCTGGCAGAGGGCCGTTCGGAAAAAGAAGCGCTGCAAAGGGCCGAAGCGCAGTTCCCCGATTGGGCAGTTCTCCGGCGTGACATCAATGCCGCCGAGCTACGCAGCCGCCCCACGGGGTTTCTCCAGGATTTTCGATTTGCGGCGCGCCTCCTCAGGACGAATCCCGCGTTCACGGTCGTTGCGGTCCTGACCCTCGCGTTCGGAATCGGAGCCAACACAGCAATCTTCACCGTTGTCGATACGCTCGCCCTTCGGAACCTGCCCTACGACTCGCCTGCTCAACTCATGGCCATCGAAAGCTACCAGCCTCGCCAGCCTGAGATCGAGCCCTGGGCCGCGGCGCTCGACTTTTTCGACCTGCGTTCTCACCTCGAATCGTTCACAGATATTGCCGCGATTTCGCCGATCTGGAATGTTGTGTACCAACACGACGGGCAGGCCGAGAGGCTCGAACCACTGTATGTGTCGGCGAGTTTCTTTCCCATGCTCGGCGTGCAACCCGCGGTCGGACGCGCCTTCCTGGAGTCGGAAGACCAAGGGACCAAGCCGTCGCACGTCGTGGTCCTATCGCATTCATTCTGGATGTCTCATTTCAATGGCAGTCCGTCGGCTGTGGGCCAGGTAATGAGTCTGGACGGCACCGCGTACACTGTCGTCGGCGTGCTGCCGCAAAGCTTTCGGTACCTGGGTGAGCCCGTCGCCGGGACGGCTACCAACATCGATCTCTGGATGCCGCTTTCCGACAACCAGATTATCGGCACCCCGCGATCGGTCCGGTTTCTGAAAATGGTAGGGCGGCGCAAACCTGGCGTCTCAGAGCAACAGGCTCGCGACGAACTCCGCCGTGCCGGTGCTGGTTTGGCAGCTCAGTTCCCGGCATCGAACCGTGGCGTCGAATTCGATGCGAAATCGCTGACAAAGGCGGTGCAGGGACGGCTGCGGCCAACCATGCTGCTTCTACTTGGGGCGGTTGGATTCGTGCTGCTGATGGCTTGCGCGAATGTTGCACAGCTTCTGCTGGTCCGCGGCGCGGGACGGGCGAGAGAAATCTCCGTTCGCATTGCGCTGGGCGCCTCCGGGTGGCGACTCATCCGCCAATTGGTCACCGAAGGGATCGTCTTAGCACTGGTCGGCGGCGCTGCCGGCATCCTGCTTGCCTTCGCGACGCTGCGGTTACTCGTTGCCACCGGCCCGCCCGCAATTTTCCAGACTCACGCGTTCACGCTCGACGGCCAAGTGCTGGGTTTTACGGTGCTGATTATCTTCCTAAGCGCGATTCTTTCCGGCTTACCCCCGGCGTGGCGCATACTGGCGATACCGGTAGCGGATGCACTGCGTGAAACGGGCCGCGGCGTCACGGCAGCTAGCCGTCGCCTCCGCTCCACCCTGGTCGTGACTCAGGTCGCCATCGCGTTCGCGTTGCTCATCGGCGCGGGCTTGCTGATTCATAGCTTCCTGATGTTGCTCCGAGTCAATCCCGGGTTCACTGTTGAGAATGCCGTGACCCTGACGACCCAGTTGCCGCCGTCTGCTCTTCCCCGTGAGAAGCGCATCGCCGTGTACAAGCTGATTCGTGAACGTCTGATGGCGATGCCCGGAGTACAAGACGTCGGGACCGTAAGTCGGCTACCCTTGATGGGCCAGAATCTAGGCACAACGCTGTGGATTGAAGGACGCCCGATGGTGCGGTCCGAGGCCACGCCTGATATCGAATACCGGGTTGCCACGCCTACATACTTCACCACCATGGGAATTCCGCTCGAGAAGGGACGGCTGTTCGATGAGCGCGACGACTCCGACACGTTCCCTGTCATCCTGATCAACGAAGCCGCGGCTCGCAAACTCTGGCCCGGCGAAGATCCTGTCGGCAAACGTGTGAAGCTCGGTCCGGATCCCTCACAAGCACGCTGGATCACGATCGTGGGCGTGGTCGGAAGTGTGCGGCACTTTGGCCTCGAAGTCGATCCGCGTCCCGAGATCTATCGCCCGTACGCGGCCAGCCCGCTCAGCAACCCCATCCTCATCGTCAGGACCAGTGCCGACCCAGGTCCGCTGATCTCATCGTTTGCCGCGGCAGTACGGTCGGTGAATGCCGCGATGCCGGTGTACAACGTTTTCCGGTTGCAGGAACTCGTCGATCGTTCGACCTTGCAGCGCCGCTTCGTCATGATTATGTTGCTCGCTTTTGCGTTGCTGTCGGTAGTACTCGCCTGTATAGGGATCTATGGGGCTGCGTCGCAATCGGTGGTGCAACGGACGCAGGAAATCGGACTCCGTATGGCTCTGGGCGCTTCGCCATCGTCGGCGTTGGGACTGGTGCTCGGAGAGAGCGCTCGTCTGTTGGTGGCGGGAATCGTACTTGGGTCACTGCTGGCGCTCGCGCTCCTAAATTTCGTCCGCAGCCTGCTGTTTGGCATCCAGCCGCTCGACCCCGCGGCGTTCCTGCTCGCCGCTCTCGCGCTGTCGGTCATTACGCTGTTCGCGTGCTACCTCCCGGCGCGCCGCGCCACGCTGGTGGATCCACTGATCGCGCTACGTCACGAATAGCCCGCGCTACGCTAAGGAAATGGACCTTAGCTTCGGCGCAGTGCTCGGAGTGTTTTTTCGGTGGCTTCACATCTCGTCCGTAGTGTGTCTGATCGGCGGCTTTGTCTACGCCCGATTCGCTGTGTGGCCCGCGCTGCAGGCTCTAGGCAGTCAAACCGCGGTGTTCGAGAGCCGGATGATCGCGCAGTTCCGTGGACTTCTTTATACGATCCTGGCGGCAAATTTGATTTCCGGCCTGTACAACTTCCTGACGAAACCTTCTTACCCGCCGCATTATCAAATGGTCATTGGCATCAAGTTTTTATTCGTGCTGCACATCTACGCTGTCACGATTCTGTATACACTCCCGACAGGCGACACGGCAAAGCGTCAACGCTGGCTCACGGGCATGGTTACGACCGGACTGATCATCATCGCCTTGTCGGCAGTTCTCCGCCTGCTCTCGCTGAATGCATTGCAACACTGATATGACAGGTCTTGAAGGTTACGAAGCACTTCGCAGCGGAGCGGCGTGGATCGACGTCTCGAGCCGCGGCCGGATTCGTGTTACCGGGGAAGACCGCGCCCGTCTGCTGCATGCCATGACCACAAATCAAGTGCAGCAATTGACGCCCGGAACGGGCTGCTATGCCTTTTTTCTCAGTGCGCAGGGGCGTATCCTTGCCGATGTGAACCTGCTCTGCCGCGACGATTATTTCCTGCTCGACACCGAGCCTGAGACTCACGAGAAGGTCTACGGGCACCTGGACAAATACATCATTGCAGATGACGTCACGCTCGAGGACGTTACCGAATCGCTGGCGGCTATTGCGATTGAGGGTCCACAATCCGCCGAGATCATGCGGAAGTTGGGAGCTCCGCTGCGTGACGCCGAATATGGCAGCGACAGTTGGGATTCATGGCTGGTAGCGCGGCTGAGTTATGCCGGCGCCTCGGGATTGGTTGTTTTTCTACCGCCGGGTGACAAGGCCCAACTCACGGGACGGCTAGAAGAAGCCGGCGCCGTCCAGGCCACCTCGAAAGCCTTGCGTGTCGTCCGCATCGAAAACGGCCGCCCTCGATACGGCGAAGACATTTCCGAGCGGTTCCTGGCTCAGGAAACTAACCAGAGCCGCGCCCTGAACTTTAACAAGGGCTGCTACCTGGGGCAGGAGATCGTTGAACGGGTACGATCCCGAGGCCAGATCCATCGCGTTCTCACGCCGCTGCGGATCGACTCATCGGTTCCACCCGAGCCCGGAACGAAGCTCCTGGACATTGCCGGCGCCAATGCGGCTGAAATCACGTCCGCAGCCTTCTCGCCGGCGTTGGGAAAGGTAGTTGCGCTGGCATACGTGAGGGCGGAGCATGCCAAGCCCAACGAGAAATTGCGGCTGGGAGAAACGGAGGCGGTTGTCGCCGGGTGCTGAAGACGATTCTGCTGCTAGGCATCGCGGCCCTGGCGGCGCAGGCCGAAACCGCGTTCACCTATTGGATAGAGCCTTGTCAAAAAGTGGAGACGGGCTGTCAGCCTCGCGATCCTGAGCTCGCCGAATGGGCGGTTAAGGCCTGGGTCGCGGCCGGTCAAGGTAAACTGGTCCTGACGCGCGCGACCAGGCGCGCATCCGCTTTGATCCATGTGCAGTGGGCAACGGCGGAAGAGGGTTTGTTCGGGGAAACTCAGCCCATTCTGGTGAATGGACGCCGCGGCGGCATTGTCAACGTCCGCCCCGCGCCGCTCCAGCCGAACGACCCTCTGCTGCGTGAAACCATCGTGTACCTGACCTGCCTGCACGAGTTGGGGCATGCCCTGGGGCTCGTACACACGTCGGATTTCGCCGACATCATGTACAGTTTCCAATTTGGGGGCGACATCCAGGAATACTTCGGACGTTACCGCCGCCGCCTGCGCACCCGCGACGACATTACCCGCAATCCAGGAATGTCCGATGAAGACCGCGAGCAACTACAGCAGGCGTTAGCGCGCATGTCCTCAGGTTTGCCAGGTGGGGACTCGGCCCGCCCCAAAGACTAAGCAGACTCCTTCAAAACCCCTGGCAGCCAATCCCGAAACCACTCCGCAAACGTCGCCTGTTGTGGGCTCGGGGGAACCGCCATGGAGCCGGCACGCCATTTGCGCACATTGACGGCTTCTTTTATCCCCATGGGAGCCGGCAGGTGTTCAATCTGCGCAATAAACTCACCGAGCCGGCCGTCCAGCAGCGCAATCCGAGCCTCATCTCCCGTCGTAATCGCCCGTTCGAGGGCCCCTAACAGTTCCGGGATCGCGCTCGCGATGCCCGAAACCACACCGTGGGCGCCGGCCCTGCGGGCCTTGGCATAGAGTCCGTCGCTCCCCACAAGCACCGCAAAAGGCGTCTTGATCGACTGGTCGTGCAAAGCCAGGAAGTAGTCCCAGGACCCGCTGGAATCCTTAATTCCGGCGAACTCGCCGCTGGAAAGCAGTTCCCTGGCCGCGCAGATTGGTATTTCGCTCGTAAACTGCGGAATGTTGTAAAGCAACACTGGCAGACGGCGGCCAGTGCGCCGCATGAATTCCCAGTAAAAACGCTTGATCGACTCGCCGTCGTACCGGAAATAGTACGGGGGCATGAGTAAGACTCCCGATGCGCCCGAGGTCGCGGCCTCCCTTGCCAGTTCGACAGCGCCATCAAGGGTCGAATGCGAGACGTTCACCAGGATCGGCACGCGGCTGCGTTTTACAGCGAAATTGGCCATGTGCCGCCGGTCATCCAGAGCAAAATGGACGAATTCGCCGGTTGAACCGAGCAAAGCGATCGCACTCGGGCCGCAGCAGGCGAGGTGATCAATGAGTTCAAGCGTGGCAGCGAGATCGATGGAGGTTTCCGATTCGCGCCTGGGCGTCACCGCGGCAATGATGACGCCTTCAAAGGGATTCTTCTCTGGAGCACGCGGCTGCTTCATCCCTTTAACAGGATCGCATCAAAGACGGTCGAGCCGGTGGCTCGGGTAATGCGCTTCAGTTGACCGCCGTGGGAGGCTGCTGATTACTCTTCACTGCGCGATGTATGCTTCTCATTACCAGGCGCCGCGGATCCAGGAGGTGCTGCGGCTTAAACATGCGTTGGGACCAGCGGGAGCCCATCTCGAATTCAATGCCGAGAAAGTACCCGATTTCGCGGAACACGCAGTATCTGACCTTTCCCAAAAGGTCCCCTTTGTCATGCGTGATCGTGACAAGAGTCTGCAGCGGGACCGGAACGTCCGTTTGCACGCAGGCGCCACTGAGCGAAATGTCCTCCAGGTTGCCAACCAATCGCCTGGAGCGACCCGTCTTGTCTTTCCAGCAGACGTTTACCAAATCTGCACATAAGAGTCGCGGTTCAACGCGCCTATCAAGCATACACCCTTGATATCGGCCTGCCCCAAGAAATTGATTAGCTTTCGACCCACTTCCAAAATAGCCTTATATCGTTGTAAGTACAGTGCCTAACTTAGTACCAGAGCCGGCGTCCCGCTAATATTGAACATAGGCATGTCCAGGATCCAGATCATTGTAGTGCTCGGCGCCATTGCCCTTTTCGGGCTGCTGCTGCCCTGGTACAAGGGGCTTGATTTCCTTGACCCCCGGATCATTTTCGCCTATGCATGTCTTTCCGCTGTGATGGCGGCTCCGGCGAGTGCGAGTGCGTTTTCAACACCCGAGTCACGAACTCTCGAACGCATCGCATTGATCGCGGCTTTCGGATTTGGCTTCGCGTTGGCTTCACTCATTACGGCTCTAGCTACCGTGAACCTTAGCCACTGGCACGGCAATCTGTTGTTACCTCGAACAACATTCCTCTGGGCTTGTGTTTTTCTGAGCGCCGCGGCGGCTGTCGCCGTCACGACCACGTCGGCCTTCGTCGCGCATTACGTCTCGGCGCAAGCGATAAAAACGGCATTCCGTTTCCTATTCCTGCTGTTGATTGCAGCTCTCGTCTACGCGGACCGCAGGACACCTCAGTTTCTCGCCGAAGCCATGACAACCACGGGCATCACGCACATCGCGCTTGTCGGTGCGGCCGTTCTGCTGGCGCTCACGATTGTGCTTATCGTGCTCCTGACGATGCGCCGTTCCGCGCCATCCGGGTATCCTGAATCGTAGGGTTGAGTCTGTCGTCGTGGACCGAAGGTCGACCAAAGTGGATGAAAACAAGGTTGGGCAGGCCGTGAGCACCAAAGGCAGGCGGAACCGCCTGCTTCACTCTTCCACAGACTCCCCGCCCGGAGTTTTCGACCGTGCCTTTCCATCTCACCAGGAACCCGCAGGCGAAACCATTTTCTGCACCATTCATTGGGCTAAGGTTCTCTCCACCGTTTTACCCATTTCTGTGAACCGGCCCGCAAACGAATGCAGATAGTGGGACCCATACACGTTCTTGGTGCAGGGCTCGCCGGATGTGAGGCTGCCTGGCAAATCGCTCGCGTCGGCCACTCTGCCATCCTTTACGAGATGCGCCCGGCCCGGCAAACGCCCGCGCACAAGACCGGCAACTTCGCCGAACTCGTGTGCAGCAATTCCCTGAAAAGCGAACAGCCGGGCTCCGCTCCCTGGCTGCTCAAGGAGGAGCTACGCCGCACCGGATCGCTTCTATTGCAGGTCGCGGCGAAGGCCCGCGTGCCTGGGGGACACGCGCTCACGGTGGATCGCGAAGTTTTCGGCGGAGAGATCACCCGCGCCATCGAGAGCCATCCTGGCATCGTAGTGAAACGCGAAGAGTGCGTGGCGGTTCCCCGGGACGGCATTGTGATCATCGCTACCGGTCCCCTAACCAGCGACGCGCTCGCCGAAGACATCGCGCGCCTCACTGGCTCCGAGCGGCTCTTTTTCTACGACAGCATCAGCCCCATCGTCGAAGCTGAAACCATCGATCTTTCCGTTGCATTTCGGGCCTCGCGCTATGACAAGTCTCTCGATAATAGCGCCGACTATCTGAACTGCCCATTCGACAAGGATCAGTACGAACGCTTTGTGGATGCCATTCTCGCAGCCCAGGCTGTTCCTGCGCACATCGAGGCGGACCGCTGCCCTTACTTCGAAGCCTGCCTGCCCATCGAAGAGATCGCCCGCCGCGGCCGCGATACTCTCCGATTCGGGCCTATGAAACCGATGGGCTTGTCCGATCCGAGGACGGGCCGCCGTCCTTATGCGGTGGTCCAATTGCGTCAGGAGGACGCGCGCGCAGGCAGCTACAACCTGGTCGGGTTTCAAAACCATATGCGCTTTCCCGAGCAGGCGCGTGTCTTTCGCATGATTCCCGGTCTCGAGAATGCGGAGTTCCTACGATACGGCCAGATGCACCGCAACACGTATATCAACGCGCCGTCTCTGCTGACGCCGGCGCTGCAGCTCCTAAGCAATCCGCGGATCTTCTTTGCCGGTCAGATTTCAGGCGTAGAGGGCTACGTGGAGTCCATAGCGACGGGATTGATTGCGGGCCGTCACGCCGCCGCGCTGGCATCCGGCGAGCCGATCCGTCCCTATCCCCGGGAGACCGCTCTCGGTTCCCTGTGTGCGTACGTCTCGGGGGCCGATCCTTCCGACTATCAGCCCGCCAATATTACGTTCGACCTTCTCCCGGTCCTGGACGAAGCAGCCCGCCATCGTTTCCGTCATGACAAGCGGGCCCGTCATGCCGAGGTCTGCCGCCGCGCCTTGGAAAAACTGGACGAATACATGGGGGTTGCGTCGAGCGCGTTAATCTAACGCACATGAGGATCGTTCTTTTCCTGCTGACGCCCGCGCTTCTCCTTTCGCAGACCGGCGACGATCGCAACGGTTACACCGATACGCCACAACTGCCCGGGCAGAAGTGGAGGGTCCACGACGCCACGAGGCCGCGGCCGCTGAAAATTGCTCCTGGACTGCCCCTGCTTGACGAGCATCCACCCTCCGATGCCATCGTTCTTTTTGACGGCAAGGATCTTTCGCAATGGACTCAAATGCGGAGCGGCCAACCCCAGGATCCCGTCTGGAAGGTGGAAAACGGTTACGTGGAGATTGTGCCTCGAACCGGCCGTCTGGTCACAAAGGACAAATTCGGCGATTGCCAGTTACATATCGAGTGGATGGTTCCGCAAGGCGCGAAAGGCTCGGGGCAAAGTCGCGGCAACAGCGGCGTCGAATTGATGACGCGTTATGAGATCCAGGTTCTCGAGTCGTACGAAAACCTGACCTACGCGGATGGACAGGCAGCGGCGATTTATGGCACTTGGCCCCCGCTGGTGAATGCTTCTCGCCCCGAAGGCCAATGGAACGTCTACGACATTTTCTTCGAAGCTCCTGTGTTTGAGGGCGACAAGGTTGTAAAGCGCGCCTGCGTTACCGTGGTGCACAACGGCGTCCTGGTGCAGAATCACAAGGAGTTTCTCGGAACGTCAACGCACGCACGGGTGGCCCAATATACGCCCCACGCCGCCGAAGAACCGCTCAGCCTTCAGGATCACGGAGAGGTCGTCCGGTTCCGAAACATCTGGATTCGCCGCCTGAACTCGCAATCATAATGACACCTTCCACTAACGTAATTATTCTCGCCGCCGGGCTTGGGACGCGCATGAAATCGCGACGTGCCAAGGTGCTGCATCGCGCCGGTGGTTTGACCCTCATCGAACACGTTGTGCGGACAGCGACGGCCATCGCCGCTCCGGAAAACATTACCGTCGTAGTCGGGCACCAGGCCGAGGGTGTGAAGAAGGCTCTCGCGCATACGCCGGTTCGTTTCGCGATGCAGACCGAACAAAAAGGGACAGGGCATGCGGTCATGATGTGCGCCGATGCCTTGCACGTCAAGCCCGGCTACACCGTCATTATTTATGGTGATGGCCCGCTTCTCTCAGCCTCCACCCTGGCTCGGCTCGTCGAGACCGAGCAACGCTCAGGCACCGCCGCGACGTTGATCACGACCGTTCTCGAAGACCCGCGGGGCTACGGCCGTGTCGTGCTCGACGATCGCGGTTCGGTGCTGAGCATCGTGGAAGAGAAAGCGGCTACGGACGAGCAGCGCAAGATCAAGCTCGTAAATTCGGGAATTTATTGTTTCCGAACCGATCTCCTTTGCAAGCATATTGCTGAGATCGAGCCAAACCCGGTATCAGGCGAGTACTATCTCACCGATATGCCTGAGATCCTCGCGCATCACGGGCAGACCGTCGGAGCGATGGAGGTTGCGGATTCGACGGAGTTGCTTGGCATTAACACCCGAGCCGAGCTGGCCGAAGTTGACGCGCTGCTACGCTCCCGCAAAACCCGAGAACTCATGCTGGCGGGTGTCACGATCGAGAAGCCTGAAACTGTCACAGTAGATGCGGACGTGTCCGCCGGTATGGACAGCGAGATCGGGGCATTTGCGCAGCTCCTGGGTAACACACGGATCGGTCATAACTGCCGCATCGGCGCCTGTTCCATCGTTCAGAATTCGATGCTGGAGGATGGAGTGGTCATTGAACCGTTCACGGTGATCAGCGATTCGCGAGTCGCGGCGGCGGCACACATCGGGCCATTTGCGCGGCTCCGTATGGGCAACGAGGTCGGCCCATCAGCCCATATCGGCAATTTCGTAGAACTGAAGAACACGAGATTCGGCGCTGGCGCTAAGGCGAACCACCTCGCTTACCTGGGCGATTCCGAAATCGGAGCTCGCGTCAACGTCGGCGCCGGCACCATCACGTGCAATTACGACGGTGTTCGCAAGCATCGTACGCAAATCGGCGAAGGCGCGTTTATCGGCAGTAATTCGACGTTGGTAGCGCCCATCGAGATCGGCAGCGAAAGCTATGTGGGTGCGGGATCGGTGATAACCGATCCGGTACCGCCAGGAGCGTTGGCGCTGGGACGCGGTCGCCAGGTGGTTAAAGAAGGCTGGGTCGAGAAGGGAAAGAAGCAGTAGCGCCCGTTATTTCTTCGTCTGGGCGGGCCGGACTACGATGAGCCGCGCGACGTCGCCGTCATCGGTGCTCACAAAGCCGACGGTGACCTTCGCCTTCACTTTGAGTTTCCCCTCGATACGCGTGTCCGGTTTGATGAGGAACGTGCGCTTCTCAGTCTTGCCAAGAATGGTACGCGAAACCGTCACTTTCGCCTCGGTAAGTTCGACGACCGGACCTGCGAAAGTGTCCTCATATTGGGGTTCGCTCTTCTGCGGCGCGGATTCCTGAGCGGGCATCAGACGAGCTGTTAAGAAACAGAATCCAAGCAGGAAACACGCCGCCAAACCCAGCAGAACTCGTCGCACTACTTGCATGATAATCCAACGTCATGAAATCGTTCCTGAACGGCGGATTAAACTTGCTTCACAAAACCAGGACGGGGTGGTAGACGTTGGGAAGCCGGATTTCGCCGATCGCAACGAGTTCTCCCTCGCCATCGACTGCCTTCACAAGCTTGGCCGCGCCTCGGGCTCGGAACGGCGAAACGCGGAAGTCGCGGCCCTGCCGGATCTGTCCCGCTGTCAAGGCGTCAACGATCTCGGTCGGAATATCGGGCAGCAGTTCCGATGTGGGGATAAGAGCTTCATCCAGCCGGCTCTCTTCGACAAGATGGGCCAATTCCTCCAGAGTGCGGGCTCGCTCGATCGTGAAATCCCCGGAGGCGGTTCGGCGTAGCCCCTCCAGGATCGCGCCACAGCCGAGGCGCTCGCCCACGTCATGAGCGATGCTGCGTACGTAGGTGCCGCCGGTACAATGCACGCGAATGCGAGCCGTCTCGCCTGAGAACTCGACGAGGTCCAACGAGTACACCGTCACCTCGACGGGCTCCAATTCCACGGCGACGTTCTTGCGCGCGAGCTTGTATGCAGGCACGCCGCCGATTTTCTTAGCGGAAACCGGGGGAGGGGTCTGTTGGAATGTTCCCCGGTAGGAAGCGAGCGCGGCGTCCAAATCGACCGCAGAAAACCCCAGGGAATGCCCGGTAGATTGGATCTGGCCGTCGCGATCGTACGTGTCGCTCGTGACTCCGAATCGCAGCACTGCCTCGTAGATTTTGTCGTTACGCCGGAAGTACTGAGCCAGCCTCGTGGCACGACCAATGATGAGAGGAAGCACGCCGGTCGCTAGCGGATCGAGTGTGCCCAGATGTCCAATCCGGCGGGTCTGCGCCAGACGACGCAGACGATTCACTACGTCGTGCGACGTGCATCCTGCGGGCTTATCGACGATAATTACGCCATCCACGCTAACAGAGTATCAACCGCTAGCGCGGGTCAAACGAGTTTGGACTGCCGTCCGTACCAGTTCTTTAAGCAAAAATAGCTGTCTCTCCGGTTAAACTGAAAAGAGGTGGAAGAGGAGGTCTTAGGTAAAGCATACGATTCGCGCATTATGCGCCGGCTGCTGACGTACATGCGGCCGTATCGGAAGACGGTCGGTCTTTCGCTCATCCTGCTCTTCCTAAACTCGCTACTGCAGATCGCCGGCCCGCTGCTCACTAAGCTGGCCATCGATCGCTACATCGCGCCCGCACCGAATCGTACCGTCTCACCGCTCGACGCTTATCTCTCCGCCGATGCCTGGACCGGCATCGCCCAAATCTCGTTTCTCTACCTGCTGTCGGTCCTTGGCGGCTTACTCTGCGACTTTGGCCAAACCTATCTCATGCAGTGGACCGGACAAAAGGCGATGTTCGACCTGCGCCGCGAGTTGATGGCGCACATGCAGACGCTCGATATCTCGTTCTTCGACCGCAACCCCGTCGGCCGGCTGGTTACGCGTGTCACGACCGATGTCGACACGCTCAACGACCTCTTCACATCCGGCCTGGTGATGATCATCGGCGACATGCTGGCGTTGAGCTTCGTCATCATCGCAATGCTCAACCTCAGCCCGGGCATGACCGGTCTGCTGCTGGCCGTGCTGCCGGTAGTCGTCTGGATCACGATCATTTTCCGCCGTACCGTGCAGCAGAGCTACCGGCGTATCCGCGTAGCCATCGCGCGCATCAACGCCTACCTTCAGGAACACATCAACGGCATCGCAGTGCTACAGCTTTTCAATCGCGAACAGAAGAGCCGCGAGGAGTTCGGGCGCATCAACCGGGACCACATGGATGCGTACAAGGACTCCATTACAGCCTACGGCTGGTTTTATCCCGTTGTTGAGTTCCTGGGCATGTTGGCTCTCGCCCTGCTGCTGGCTTATGGAGGATTCCGCATACGCCAGGGCGCGCTCACACTGGGTATTCTGGTTGCATTCTTCCAATACGGCTTGCGTTTTTTCCGGCCCATCCAGGACCTCAGCGAAAAGTACAACATTCTGCAAGCGGCCATGGCGGCCTCCGAGCGAATTTTCAAACTGCTCGATACTGCCCCTGCGATCACCTCTCCCGCCCAGCCTGTCAAACTACAACCCGGTCCCGTGGAAATCGAATTCGACCGTGTCTGGTTCGCATACAAGGATGATGACTGGGTGCTGCGGGACGTGAGTTTCCGCGTAGCGCCCGGCGAAACGGTCGCTGTGGTCGGCCACACCGGTGCAGGGAAGACGACGCTGACGAACCTGATGCTGCGCTTCTACGATGTTCAGCGCGGCAGCGTACGAATCGGAGGAGTCGACGTATGCGACTTCGATTTAAACGAACTGCGCCGCAATTTCGGCGTCGTCCTCCAGGACCCGCATCTGTTCACCGGCACCATCGAAAGCAATATTCGACTCGGCACGGAAGGTATCAGCGAAAGCGAACTCATCCACGCCGCGGAGCGCGTCAACCTGCTCGACTTCATCGAACGCCTGCCGGACCAGTTTGCCCACGCCGTACGGGAGCGAGGTTCGGGCCTGTCGACCGGCCAGAAGCAGCTTATCAGCTTCGCCCGCGCGCTGGCCCACAATCCGCGAGTGCTGATTCTCGACGAAGCAACCTCGAGCGTAGATACTGACACCGAGATGCGGGTACGCGAAGCACTCGGGCGCCTGGTGGAGGGCCGAACTTCGATCGTCATCGCGCATCGCCTCTCGACCATTCAGCGCGCCGACCGCATCATGGTCATGCATAAGGGCTATTTACGCGAGATGGGCACGCACCAGGAATTGCTGGCTCTTCGCGGCATCTATTGGAAGCTCTACCAGCTCCAATACAAAGATCAGGAACTAGGGCAGACGGTGTCGCCCGCTAAGCTTATTTCCCAGTAACTTCGCGGATCAACCGCAGAGTGTTGCCGCCCATGATCTTCCGGACGTCCGCATCGCTGTAACCCTTCTTGCGTAGTGCCGCCGCAAGCGATATCATCTTCGAAATATCTTCGAGCCCCTTCGGCGGAGATGTAATGCCGTCAAAATCGCTGCCGATCCCAACGTGGTCGATGCCCGCGATCTTCACCGCATGGTCGATATGCGCCACGGCATCGTCGATTGTCGCAAAGGCCTGTTTCGGAGCCATGTCCTTGTGCATCTCCTCCGCCGCGTAATCGTCCAAAGCTTTGCCGGTGAGATTCGGCTCGCTGTATCCCATGCTGTTCACCGCCGCCTTCAGTTTCTCGGCATCTTTCGGATTCAGGAATCCCTCGCCGAAGTTGATGCCAATGACGCCGCCGTTCTTGGCAAGTGCCCGGAGCATATCGTCGGTCATGTTCCGAGGAACATCGGACAATGCCCGGCAGGATGAATGCGTCGCGAGGACCGGCTTCGTCGACACGGCGACAGCATCATAAAACGTCTTGTCCGACACATGCGAAATGTCCACGATCATTCCGAGACGATTCATCTCGCGGACCACCTGCTTCCCGAAATCCGTCAGCCCGTTGTGTGCCGGCTTATCTGTTGAAGAATCCGCCCAGTTGTTATTGCGGAAGTGCGTCAGTGTCATGGCGCGTATGCCGAGTTGATAGTAGACCCGCAGCACGCGGAGGTCGTCGTCGATCTGGTGTCCACCCTCTAACGCGAGAAACGCAGCAATCTTCCCTGACCGTGTGATACGCTCGATGTCCGACGCGTTCACCGCCAGCGCAATCTGGTCCGGATGCTCATCCAACACCTGCTGCATCGCCTCGCGGAGATCCAGCGTACGCCGGACCGCCTCGGCACCCTTGTAATACGTCGGCACCCACAAAGCGAAAAACGGCGCGTTCACCCCGCCCTCGCGAAGGCGCGGAAAGTCGACGTGCCCCACCGACGACCTCTTCGTCAAGTCGGCATGATCGATGAGAACGCGCTGCATCGTGTCGATATGACTGTCAATCCCGATATTCTGCGCGAACAGAGGGCCCAGGGCCAGAAGCACGAAAGCAAAACGCATCTGTATAACATACCGCGCCCGGCCGCGATTCGGATACGATAAGGACGAATACCCATGACCAACACACCTCCGATGGCCGAACCGTTCGAGCGCATCCAGTGTCAATGGTGCCAGGGCATGAACGAGAAGTCTGATCTCACATGCCGGTTCTGCGGCGCGCCGCTCGACATCCGCAACCTGGTGAGCGAGTCCGGATGGCGGGAAGCCCCGCGCATCAAGGATATGACCGAGTTTCACTTCAACGCCAGCACATGCCAGGTGGAAGGTGAAATCGTTCCGGTTGCCGAAATCAATCTTGGGCACGGTGATTCGATCTTCTTTGAGCACCATGTCATGTTGTGGAAGGACGAATCGGTTCCCCTGACCGTCATGTCACTCGCCGGCGGTATGAAGCGGGCGTTCGCCGGAATGCCGTTCATCATCAGTGTGGCCAGCGGACCTGGGCGCATCGCTTTTTCTCGTGACGCCACCGGCGAACTGGTGGTGCTGCCGCTCCACCCCGGCATGGAACTGGACGTCCGCGAGCACGCCTTCCTGCTCTGCTCGCACCAGATCGACTACTCCTTCGTTCGCATCAAAGGACTCGCCAACATCCTCTTCGGCGGCCAGGGCATGTACATGGACCGGTTCATTACGACCAACACATCCGGCCTGCTGATTCTTCACGGCTATGGCAACGTCTTCGAGCGCATGTTGAAGCCCGGAGAAAGCATCATGCTGGAGCCCGGCGCGTTCCTCTACAAGGATTCCTCGGTGACGATGCAAGTTGAATTCCAAAAGCTCACATCGGGATTCTTCGGCGGCACTAACATGAGTCTCGCCCGCATGACCGGTCCGGGGCGCGTCGGCATTCAGTCGATGTACGTCCACCATAAGACGGATTAACTGGGAGCCTATCATGTTCTGTACAAATTGTGGCTCGCAGGTTCCCGATTCCGCCAACTTCTGCGTCGGTTGCGGCGCGGCCGTGAGGCATGCGCCGGCGCCGAGTGCTGCGCCGCCCTCGCCTCCTCAACCTCCATCCCAACCCCAGCCTCCATCCCAACCCCAACGCCAAGCGCACTTCGAAGGCCCACCGCCGCCGCACCCAACCGGCAAGACCGCGAAATGCTCCTGGTGCGGCGCCATCACCGACGGCTCACAATCCGCCTGTCCGAGATGCGGAGCGACCCTGGACACACCCGTCGGCCATGCCCGCTCCGGCTGGGTTCAGTTGCCAGGGCGCAAAGACATGGCCAAGCTCCAGTTCGGCGACTCATTCTGCCAGGTCGAAGGCCTTTACGTCCCCGTCGCAGACATGAATCTCTCGCCGAACGATGGCGTCTACTTCTCGCATCACGTCCTGCTTTGGAAGGACCCCAGTGTGAACATCACCGCCATGTCCCTGCGTGGCGCCTGGAAGCGTCTCTTCGCGGGAATGCCGCTGATCATGACTCAGGCCCAGGGCCCGGGTCACATTGCCTTTTCGCGCGATGACCCTGGGGAAATGATCGCGCTCCCGATCCATCCTGGGCAGGAGGTGGATGTTCGCGAGCACCTCTTCCTGGTCGCCACGAACAATGTCACATACGATTGGTTCCAAACCAACATCTGGTTCACAACCGGCAGCGGCGACGACAAAGAAACGCACTATCCGCTCGGCATGTTCATGGACCGCTTCACGGCCCAGCAAACGCCTGGACTTCTCCTGCTCCACGCGGCCGGAAACGTCTTCGTCCGCGAACTCGGTCCCGATCAGAGCCTGTTGTTGAAGCCGACGGCCTTGATCTTCAAGGATCCGTCCGTCCAAATGCATCTCCACTTCGAACAGCCGCAGACCGGCTTCAGCTTCTGGGGCAACTGGGGCAATCGCTACATGTGGCTCCGCCTCACCGGCCCCGGGCGTGTCGCCGCTCAATCCGTGTTCGAGCGTGTCGAAGGCGAATCGCGCAACGTTCAGAGTCACTCCTACGCCACTCTGCGCCGCTGGTAACGTTGTTAGCGCTCTCGCTACAATGAAATCGTATGCCAATCAAAGTGGGTATCAACGGCTTTGGCCGCATTGGACGGAATGTAGTCCGTGCCGGTCTGCATCGTTCCGACATTGAATTTGTCGCGGCCAACGACCTTACGGATACCAAAACGCTCGCGCATTTATTGAAATATGATTCCATTCTCGGTCCGCTCAAAGAAGATGTGCACGTGGACGGAGATTCTATAGTCGTCGGCGGTAAGAAGATCAAGATTTTCGCCATCAAGGACCCAGCCGAGATCGACTGGAGTTCCCTTGGCGCGCAGATCGTTATCGAATCCACAGGGAAATTTACAGACGCCACGCAGGCCTCCAAGCATTTGAAGGGCACTGTGAAAAAGGTGATCATCTCCGCCCCCGCGAAGAACGAAGATGTCACCATCGTGCTGGGCGTGAACGAAGGCGCTTATGATCCTGCGAAGCACAACATCATTTCCAACGCTTCGTGCACCACAAACTGCCTTGCCCCCGTCGTCAAGGTGTTACAGGACAACTTTGGCATCGAGAAAGGCTCGATGACCACCATCCACAGCTACACCAACGACCAGAACGTTCTGGATTTCCCGCACAAAGATCTGCGGCGCGCGCGCGCGGCGGCGATGAACATGATCCCGACGACGACCGGCGCGGCGAAAGCAATTGGACTCGTGATTCCGGAGTTGAAGGGGAAACTCGACGGCTACGCGATGCGTGTTCCTACGCCCAATGTCTCCGTGGTGGATTTCGTCGCTATCACCAAGAAGGCGACGACCGCCGAAGAGGTCAACAAGGCTCTGCACGGGGCAGCCGACGGCGGGATGAAGGGCGTTCTGGCTTATACGGAAGATCCGGTTGTATCCACTGACATGATGCACAATCCGAACAGCTCCATCGTCGATGGCGGTTTGACGAAAGTGCTCGACGGAACGATGGTTAAGGTCATCTCCTGGTACGACAACGAGTGGGGTTACTCGATGCGTATCATCGACATGATCGACTTCCTAGCGAAAAAAGGGCTGTAAGGTCTGGAAGTGTGAAGTGGGCATTCAGCCCTCCTTTGGATCTGACTAAGAACGCGCAGGCGAAACCGCCTGCGCCACTTGGTAGGGCAGGCGGTTTCGCCTGCCCTTCCCTCAAAAGCTGACCCGAATCCCGAGTTGCATTAACCGCCCATCGAGAATCGTCGAAACGGGAGCCAGCGAGGGTCCCGACACGATATTCCCCAACGCATCCACGCTCGCCGTTGCGTTGATGCTCGTAACGTTGGGGTGATTGAACAGATTCGTGAACTCCGCCAGGAATTCCGGCTTCACCCGCTCGCGAATGGAAAACACCCGAGAATAGCGAAGATCCAGCTCATAAATCGCCGGCCCCTCGATCGTGTTGCGGCCAATAAACAAGGGCCGCTGCTGCGAAGCAGGAATTGTTGGATCGCCGTTCAGGTTTCGGTTCCCGACCAGGTTAAACATCTCACCCGTCCGCGCCGACCAGATGAACGACAGCTTGTTGTTATTGATCAGATAGCCCCCGGGTCCACTGACGTCGAAGTGCGGCTCGAGCACGCCATTCGCCGTGAAGTTATGCCGCCGGTCCGAAATCGAGTTGCCCCGGTCGCGCCGGCGGTTCGTCGGATCCTCCGGAAGCAGGTTGGAGCTGTCCAACACGTTTTGTTCCGGAGCGTCGTCAATCGCGTGCGACCACGTATATGTGGCAAAGAACTCGTAGCCCTTCGAGAAGCGTCGATTCACCGAAAGGTTCATGCCGTTGTAGTTGGAATTCCCGACCGACTCAGCCATGACGACATTGTTGAACTGTGTGTAGATCGCCCCCGACTTCAGGATCGGCCGGCCATCGCCCAGCAACGCGCCCGTCGGCACCACGTTGATATTGCGATAAACCGGGATGTGAGTGCCCTTGGTGTACAGATAACTCGCGCTCACCGAAAGGTCCTTCGCAACCTCACGCGTGATCTGGAAATTCGCATTGCTTGAATACAGGCTGCGGAAGTTCGGCGAAACGGTGGTGACGTCGCTCACCGGTTGAGTGAACCCTGACGGAAGAGCGCTCAGGATCGTAGGAAACGCCGGCGCGAATGCGGCCGTATTGCCCGTGCTCAGCGTAAAGAAAGCCGGCAAGCCATTATTGAGGAGCGCGCGATAGTAGATGTTTGTCTGCGGCGCATCGTAGAAGATGCCCCCACTCGCGCGGATCACAGTCTTTTGATCCTTGCCGATCGAGTACGCAATCCCAATGCGCGGCGCAACGTTGTTCTTGTCTACCGCGAAATTCTGGGATGCCGCGAATAACGAGCTCTTGTTGGCCGGTGGCGGCTTATAGATGTCATAGCGAATGCCATAAGTCAGCGTCAGGTTCGGCCGCACCTTCCAGTCGTCCTGCACAAACATCGAGGAAAACACCGAGGTGTATATCACCGCCGGGTTTCCAAAGGTCTGTTGGAAGTTGGTGTACGATTTGGGGCTCGTACCGGCCTTCGCCGCCAGGTAGTCGCTTATGTTCGCGAAGGTGTATTGAGTGAACAACGGCGAGGTCTGGTTGTCGAGAATCCAGCGAAAGTCCCCGCCGAACTTGTACGTATGGGTCGATCGCGACAGGCTGAAGTTGTCGGCAAACTCCGGCGTCTTCTCGGTAAACACTAGCCCGGTATTAGGGGAACCGCCGAAATTGATGATCCCCGAGATGGTGATCGCGGGCTGCGGACCGGTTCCCTCGAAGGACACCTGGCGCTCGTAACGCTTCGGCACCTGGAACCGGAGTTCGTTAACGGCGTGCGGGGTGATCGTCGAAATCAACTGCCCCGCATAGATAGGCGCCCGGTCCTTGAAAAGGTACGTCTGCGTGACCACCGTTTGTCCACCGCCGTTATTGAACGGCGATTCGTTGCGGAAGTAGTTGAACCGGAACGAAAGGCGATTCGCGGAATTGATCTGCCAGTCCGCCTTGCCCATGTAGAAGTACACGCTCTGGCTGAACGGAATCGCATTTCCATAGCTGGCGGGCAGACCGAGCAGGCTCAGATTCCCCGGGCTGACCGTCACCACGTTCGGCAGGTCGCGATTGACATGCTCAAAGGCTCCATACCAGAACAGCTTGTCTTTAATGATCTTGTCGCCCGCATCCACGAAATAGTCGTCCACGTTCAGGTCGGGCTTCGGAGCCGTGGGCGAGAGCAGAATTGGCCGGGCATTGAATACGGTTCGCCGGAAGATATATGCCGCTTCCCCATGAAGCTCGTTGGTGCCTGATTTGGTGATGGCGTTGAAAACGGTACCCACCGTGTTGCCGAACTCGGGGGCAAACCCGTTGTTGACCTGCTGGATCTCGCCAATGTAGCTGTCGGAGATTGGGAGTAGCCGGATGCCTGATCGATCGCTTTCGGTATTGTTACTGCCGTCGAGTTGGTAGTTGATACGATCGACGAAGCCGTTGGCATTGATCTTTCGTGGCACGCCAAATTCCGTGTTGGGATTCGCGCTCACGTTCGGCTGGAGCAGGATGAAGTTGTACGGATTCCTCGAAACCAGCGGCAGGTTTTCGGTCTGGTAGGTGGAGAGCGTGGACCCCAAATCGGTGCGGCCCGGCTCAACGACCGGAACCGAACTCGAGACGTCGACCATGACCGTGTCACCGCCTATGGTCAGGGCCGCATTCACAGTGGCGGTTGAACCCGCGGACACCACTGCTTTATACTCCGCAAGCTTGAATCCGGTCGCCTGGACCCGGATTTGATACGTTCCCAGCGGAAGCACCGTGAAACGATAGAATCCGCTCTCATCTGTTTTTAACTCGCGCGTCAAACCTGTCTCGACGTGCTGAATCGATACCGTTGCGTTGGGAACGATCGCGCCTGTTGGATCCGTGACCGTTCCTTCAATTTGACCGTTGATAGCGGCCGCCTGCCCGAATACGACCGGCGCGGCGGCTACCAAAAGCAAGAGCGATGCAATGCTTACACCGATAGCCCGTTTCATAAACTAACCCCTTGGTAGTTAATGATGCGCTAGCGGTAAAAGAGTTGCAAGGGACTACTGCTCGTCAATTGTGATGGAGTTTACTTTGTCGCCCTGGGCAATCTTATTGACCACATCCTGGCCGTTGCGAACCTGTCCGAAAACCGTGTGCTTGCCGTCGAGCCAGTCGGTCGCTACGTGCGTGATGAAGAACTGGCTGCCGTTGGTGTTCGGTCCCGCATTCGCCATGGATAGGGATCCGACCTGGTGCTTGTTCGGATTGGTCCGGGTCTCGTCCTCGAAGCGATACCCAGGCCCTCCGCGACCCGTCCCGGTAGGATCGCCACCCTGGACCATGAAGTCATTGATGACCCGATGAAAGGTGGTGCCATCATAAAAATGCTCGCGCGCGAGGAAAACGAAGTTGTTCACCGTCTTGGGTGCATCCTTGGCAAACAGGTCACAAACGACCTTCCCCTTAGACGTATCGATCGTTGCCGAATACTTCTTGTTGGGATCAATCGCCATCGCGGGCGGAGCGGCGTATTCTTTGGCCATACGTCCAGTGTACCCAGGTATCGCACCTCGTCTGATTCTCTCCGTTCCGCGACGATTCAGAGAATGAGGAAGGGTGGAGGAGGCATAGAAAACTCAAAGGCGGCGCAGGCGGTTTCGGCTGCGACCCTAATACTGCAGCAGCGAGTACACGTCGTAGTCCTTGAGTTTCTCCCGCCCATGCAGGAAGTCCAACTCCAGGACAAATCCGAAGCCCGCCACTTTGCCTGCTAACTTCTCCACCAGCCGCGCTACCGCCGACGCAGTCCCGCCGGTGGCCAGCACGTCGTCCACGACCAGAACGTTCTGTCCGGCCTCGATCGCATCCTTATGGATCTCCAGCACGTCGGTCCCGTACTCGAGCGCGTACTCCACACGCTCGCAGGCAGCCGGCAGCTTCTTAGGCTTCCGCACCGGGACGAAACCAGTCCCCAGCGCGTACGCGACAGTTGACGCAAAGATGAATCCCCGCGCTTCGATGCCGACCACGACATCGACCGGAATCTCCCGATAATGCGCGGCGAGAAGATCAATCACCCCCCTCAGGCCGGCGCGGTCCTTCAACAAGGTTGTGATGTCATAGAAGTTGATGCCCGGCTTCGGGAAATCCGCGACCTCGCGGATCAGCTTCTTGAGATCGTCCGACTGCGACACAGGTTTGGCAGCATTCATGAGCGTTTAATGGCGAATTTGGAAGTCACTACATTCTTGAACGGCAGCTTCGATTTCGTCAACATGGCGCACCTCGGCCCATCGGGGACCTCTCCACAACTGCGCCGCAAGCTCGGATAACTGCGGCTCTGAACCCACGGCGTAAACCTCGACGCTGCCGTCAGCCCGATTGCGAGCCCATCCTCGCACGCCGATCGCGCTCGCGATGTGCTGGACAAAATACCGGAAGCCTACCCCTTGCACACGGCCCCGCACTTCGTACTTACGCGCAATCTTCTTCAATGGGTCTTCGTGAGCGGATACAACACGATTCTACGAATTTCGATAGGACCCTGATCGCCTTGAATCACTATAGGGCCGGGATCCGCTTCGTTGGAATCCAGCGCAATCGCGGTGATCCCTTCGATCGTTTTGTTGTCGATGATTTTTATGCCATTCAACGTGACGGACACCTGCCTCCCGACCAGCCGAACATCGAGCGCCTGCCACTCATCGGGTTCTTTGCTGGCGTTCACGGCCGGCGCGATTCTCCCATAAATGGCGCCATTCCCGTGCACGGTGGGAGGTTTGCCGATATCATCGACGATCTGAAGTTCGTAGCGGCCGCGCAGACCAATGCCGCTGTTGCTTCCCGGCGGGATTCGAAACTCCACATGCAACGTGAAATTCCAGAACTTCTTGTCCGAGATCAGATTCCCCGCACCCGGAGCGTTCGTCAGAAGGCCTTGCTTCACCGACCACCCGGGACCATGACCTGGCGCCGGCGATTGCGACCACCCCGTTAATTCGCGGCCGTCGAAAAGCATAACCGGGTCGCCTCGCTTCCAACTCAGGTCGTCCTTATCGGCAATGGCCGGCGAACGCACGCCCGTCCATTCCAGGTAGGACGCGGGTTCGCCTTCGATCTCGAATGTTCCTTTGAGCTTTCCGTCCTCGAGGCGGGCCCAGTAGAGGCCCCTCTGTACCGATTTCCCATCGCGGCGATAGCGGCGATCGAAGGAAAAGCGCAGTTCACCGTCATAGACCGAGATCTTAGGGATCTCCTCGATCTGCCCTCCAGGCGCACCCACGAACTTCCCCTTGATCGTGTCGGTGCCTGCTCCCAAGACCTCCAGCCACCACGCTCGCGCACGCGGCTCTCCGGCTACCGTAATGTCCCATCGCCCGTTAAACTGCTGATCGTCGACCGCGCCCGCCACGAGAACAACCGTCGTGAGCGCGGCTGCGCAAACCAAACGCATTTGCGCTTAATTTACCATGCTCCGCCCCTTTACGGCCGGGCGCCCAGAAAGCTATTCGCTTTCAGCGTGTTGCGGACGTGAATTCCAGTGGCCTTAGTTTCCACTTTTTCCGCCTCGGCATAGTCTTCGATCTTGCGTAGAACGGCCGCATAGCCCTGCAGAAGGGGGACCCAGGTTTCGTCATCCGGCGACAAAAGGTGAGCTCGCAAAGCGATCGACTTCCGATATGCTTCAGCCGCTTCTTCGTAACGCTTCTCGGAGCGGAACAACTGGCCGAGGTTGCCCAGGGTAACCGCCGCCTGGGAGTCGCTCGGTGATTCCTTGGAGCCGGCAATCGCGAGGGCGCGCAGGAACAGGTCCTCGGCCTCGCCGTAACGATGCATCAAGTAGTACAACGAGCCGAGATTGTGCAGGGCATTGGCGAGTTTGATGCTCTTGGGGCCGAGTGCTTTTTCGTCGATCCCGATGGCGCGTTGATAGAGTACCTCGGCGTTCTTGTAATTGTGTTGCGCGGTGTACGCGCCGGCAATGTTCTGCAGCACCGAACCGACATCGGGATGAGCCGAACCCAGCCTTCGCTCCCAGATTCCGCGTGCCCGCTCGAGGAGTGGCAGAGCCTCCTTGTATTTCTTCTCGGATAGGTAGAACTCGGCGAGGTTATTCAGACTCGTGGCGAGAACGGGGTGGTCTTCTCCAAAGGTCGATTCCGGCAAGGAGACGGCTTCTCGATAATACGACTCGGCCTCGGCGAGTCGATGGGTGCGCCGGCAGATGAGCGCCAGGCTGTCGAGTACCCGCGCGCATTCGGTTGGCCACGGCTTCACATTCGCGCGGCACGCTCGAGCGGATTCAAGAAGAGTTGGCTCCGCGCGCGCCAGGTCGTTCGCAGTGAGGTAAAGATGGCCGAGGTGAGCCTGGGTTATCGCGGCTTCGATGCTGTCCCGTTGATTTGGATCGCGGCGGATTTCCAGGGCCTTCTCGAGAAGTTGTTCTGCTTCGTCGAATTTGCCGTCCGTCTCACCCAGGTCAGCGAGGCCCGTCAGTGTTTGCGCGAGAGCGCATTTGGCGGCGAGATCCGATCGGGTGTTCAGCCGCAGCGCGGTGTTGTAAAGCTCCTTCGATTTCGTGAAATGTCCCAAAGTGAATTCCAGGTTTCCGAAATTGTTGAAGGTGATGATCTCGTCCAGGTTTTTCTCGGCCTGCGAAAGGTCCCAGGAATCGCGGGCTTTCGTATATAGCCTTTCCGCCTCCTCATACTGGCCGCGCAGTTGATATAGAGCGGCAAGGTTGTTGTAGGAATTCGCAAGCTCCGGATCGCCCTTGGCGAGACCATGTTCGCGGATGGCCAGCGCGCGCTCGAATTCGCGAGCGGCCAGGTCGTATTTTCCTTCGGCGCGATAGGTCAGGGCGAGTTCCGAGGATGAAACCGCCACCGCCTCTCCTCCGTTTGGTTGCGCCAGTCGCGTCGCTTCGAGAAGCGTACGCTCGGCTTCCGCGTACTGATGTTGTTCGTAGAATTTTCTTCCCGCGTCGGTGACCGTGCTCCAATCCGGCGTGGCGAGTCCCAGGAGAAGGTTGCTGCTGGCAAACCAAATTGACACAAAAAGACGATGCATTGACCAAGACCCCTTGAGGTTTGGTGTGCACGCGGGGGCGCACGCCGCGATTATTTGCAAGCCTAAGAAACGGCACGAGTAGAAAAACTCACGACGCAAAGAAAATGTTCGGAACTGAACAGGCGTGTTCTAATGCGAACTAACGAATTTACGCTCTCCTCGTCGAAGTATTTTGGCACGTTGGGGCCGCATTTCGTGTGCCCCGTAATGCAGGATGAGCGTTACCACTCGGTTTAGTTTTCGGGAACGTCGAGGCAGACCAGCCTGTAATGCGGGCTGTTAGCCTGCGGCGGGTTGTGAACTCGCCTGCCGTAGCTCCGAACAAGGGCCGGCCGGCGCCACTTGGCAATCGGCGGCGGGACACTATCCTGCATCACACGCAGGGCTGAACTACTGCGCTTAGTGGAAAATAAGGACCTCACCAGGAACGCGGGGGCAAATCCAACCGCCTGCTCCGCCTCCCTGCTGCTAGCCTGGAAACAGGAATGGCATGACCGGCCCCCAGCGCGCCGTCACAACCCGCGAACAGATCCTGGAACGCCTCCGTGAAAGGATCGTCGCCTTCGCGGCATCTCGTATACAGGGAGACGCTGCCGAGGACGTCGCGCAGGAAGTGCTGATTCTCCTGCACGAGAAGTATGCACACCTCAATCGGCTGGAGGATCTGCTGCCGGTCGCCTTTGAGATCCTGAGGTTCAAGATGATGGCGATGCGGCGAAAATCGGCGCGGCGGGGCGAATATAACAGCGTTCCGGCAGACGAGATCCCTTTGCCGGACGGCGCCGACGATCCGGAAATGGCAGCGGAGCGGCGTGAGATGCGTGCGCGGCTGATCGCGGCAATCGCGCAACTTGGGGAACGCTGCCGCACGATTTTGGCCTTGAAACTGGAAGGCAAGAGCTTTGTGGAGATCCAAAAGCTCCTGGATGTACCTTCGGTAAACACGGTCTATACTTGGGATTTCCGTTGCCGCAAGCAGTTGTTGGAGTTGATGGGCGGCTCTTGGGAAGGTAAGCGATGAATCGGGAAGAGGTCAGGCAGTTAATCGGCGGATACGCCACCAATTCGCTTACCGACGACGAACGGCGGCTCCTGTTTGAAGCTGCATTGGAGGACCAGGAACTCTTCGACGCTCTGCAGGACGAACAAGCGTTAAAGCAATTGCTCGACGATCCGTTCTCGCGGGAGCAGGTGCGCCGAGCGGCCTTAGCGAAACCGAAGCAGGCTTGGTTCAGGCAGCCCTGGATTTGGGCGGTATCGGGGATCGCAGTGGCCGCTCTGGCCACGTTCGCTGTTCTACTGCGGCCTCCAACGAGCCTGCCGGCGAGTCAGGTGGCGCAAGCCATCAACCCGGCGCCCATCTCAGCCCCAGCTCCGGTGTCCACAGCGCCAACGGCCACGGCGCCCCCTGCGACGGTGCCGCCTGCTCCACCGCGCGAGGCGGCTCTACCACGTGGCACGGTCGCGAGCCCTGTACCTGCGAAACCTCGTGAACCGGAAATCGCGAAAGCTGCCGACGACGCATCCCCTGCCCTCGCGGGCCGGCGCGAGCAAGCCCCCGCAGCGGCGCCTCCGGCGAGCGTCCTGGACACGAAGCAAGACGAGGAGCGCGACAAGGGACTCGTCACAGAGAAGAAGAAAACCGCTGCGGCACCGGTGCCTCCGCAACAAAACATCGAAGCGCGCAACCAGGCCGGCGGACCTCTTGAAAACACAAATCAGCAACAGCAGCAGCAAGTGAACGTTCAGGCAAACAAGGCGCAGGACGCCGTGACGGTCAACTCAGAATCCGCGGCAGTTTCCACTCAGTTCCGCGCAGGCACCACGACACCCGTGCCGAAAGCTGCCGTGGGTAGCTCATTTGCCCTTATGAAGGCCGGACTCAGCCCGCAAGTACTCATCGCCAGGAAAGCGGATAATGGGATGTTCTTAGACGCCCCGCCGTCTGCCAAATTCAAACCCGGCGACGTGGTGCGTCTGGGTATCATTTCGCCATACGCCGGCCAGCTTGCCGTCGAGGTGAAAGAGAATGCCGCCTCGTCCTGGACAAGGCTCTATCCGGAAGGCGAGAGCCGCGTCTCCTTGTCACCGGGGCAGCGTTTTAACCTCCCGGTGACGGTGACTCTCAAAGAAGACCAACAGGTTCAGGTGGTGATTTCGCGGCCTGGCGTGGGACCTCTGATTATCCCCGTGCCGTTGAAAGTCGCTCAATAATTCCCATCATCCGGGCGGCGGCTTCGGTGTCGGCGCCGAACCGCAGATGGTTGTAGGATTCCGTGAAATCCTGCACCAGAAGCGACAACTCAGACTCCGGAATCACGCGGGCAAACTCCATGGGGGTCAACCAGGCGGGCTTCTCAAAACCGCGGCTCTTCAGCAGCTTCAGAAGACGGAGGTAAAGCACCGTAGCATCCGAAGCGCGCACCTCCCCTCGGCTCACTTTCCTGACGCGGCGCTCGGCTTGAAGCCAGTGTAGCCAAACCTTGCCGAACCGCCACGGCAGCACAATGAGCAGGAAGGTGACAACGATTCCAAATGCGTGGTCACGGCCGAAGTTGACGATGGTCGTCTTCCAGGTGCTTAGAAAAGCACCGGTGCGTTCGATCCAGCTCGCTCGAACACGCTCGCTCGATTCGCCCACGCTGCTGGCGAGCTGCAGTTGCCGATCCACGTTGTAATTGAGCACCCAATCCTGCCAGAAAGTGTCGGCGGCATCGAGGTAGAACATCAGGTGCGCCCAAAGAGACGGCGACGCGGAGCTGAGGTCGGGCGGCGTTGGATCGAACGTGGTCCAGCCATGCCTGGGTAACCACGCCTCCACCCAACTGTGCGCGTCTGAAGCCCGGATCACCTGCAGGCCGCTCACGGGATTGTATACCCCGGGCCCGAATCCCGTCACAACACGGGATGGAATATGGATGGTGCGGAGCATTACCGCCATTGCGGAAGCAAAGTACTCACAATGCCCCTTGTGGCGCTCGAAGAGGAAGTTGGCCAGCGGATCGGGCGGCTCAGTCGGCGGAAGTTCCAGCGTGTAGCCGTACGACGTTCGAAGGTATTTCTCGATGGCGCGCGCGCGGCCGGCGTCCGTCACTTCCAAAGCCGCGATGGATTGCGCCAGAGGCCGGATGCGCGGGTCCAGAGTCGGTAGGTGAGTGTAAATCGCGCGCCGCCCTTCGTTGAGCGGTTCCGGGTCCGGGTCGGCGTCTCCGCCGCTGCCTTCGACGAAGCTAAACCCTACGTACGACAGCGTGCCGGGGTCCCGGTAGACGAATTTGAAAGCCCCTGACGGCGAACGCAGAACGACCGGTACATCGATGCGCACAAACTCCGGTCGTCCGGCGAAAAACAATACGTTCGATGCGATGTCGCGCAGTTGGACGGAATAAGAGATATGCTGGCCCCTGATAGTTCGATATTTGGGGTCCACAAGTCGAAACTCCGTGTTGCGATCCGGGCGAATGATTGTTTCCGGCTCGTGCTGGTTGAACCAGCGATGGCCGTCGAAATCCGACAGCGACGCGCCGCGCCATTTCAGGGGCGGGTAGGTAGGTTCACTCGGAGAATCCATGCGGATGTGCATCACCGGCGTGTTGCTTTGCTTGATTTCGCCGATCTCGCCGAGCGTGACGGTGTCGGAAAAGCCGGGGACGTGGTAGCGATTCGATACCAGGTGCTGAAAGGCGGCGCGAGCCGTACGCGGCAGAACGAAAAAAAGCCCTCCGGTCAGAGTGAGAATCGCGGAAGAGACAAGCACGCTGCCTGCTGCGAGACGCCAGTGGATTCCACGAGCGGTGGCGGTGCGGGAAATAATCGTGGTTTGCTGGCTGGACCGGCGGATTTCCGAACTCGTGAACGTAGCCACACCGAGCAGCAGAAAGAGCACCAGGAAAACAAAGAAATTGATGCTCGACGAGAGAATGCATGCGGCCAGCAACTCGAGAAACGCCAGGAGTTTGAGATAGAAATAATCGCGATTCGTGGTGGCCGTCAGGACCTTCACGATTGCCAGGAAGAAGACCAGGTGCACGGTCGCCGGAACGAATGTGCGCGACAGATACAAGTAATCGAGTGCGTAGAAGGCGACGTAAACGAGGGTGAGCAGGGTCACCAGGCGCGGCGGTACTTCGTAGCGAATCAGGCCGGCGGCCATAAATGACCGGAATAGCAGGGCGGCCGCCATGAAAGCGATCGTTGGAAGATCGAGATAGCCGCTGCCGACAACTGCGAAGTAGCCGCTGGCCAGTAGTCCCAGGACGGAAAACTGGAAAAAACGTTCCACCGGCGTAAGAGCTGCGCCGTTGCTGGGCATACTTCAATTGTAAAGCGCCTTCGCCGGACGGCTGCCCCACGGATAAAATGGTCCCTATGAGGGCACCATTTCTCAGCGCCGCTTTGGCTGGCTTGGGCGCGGCCAGCCTGTTGGCTGATTTCAGCTACGAGCAAACGTCCAGGATCACGGGCGGGGCCATGATGAGCATGATGAAAATGGCCGGAGCATTATCCAAAACCGCACGTGAGCCGATGATGTCAACCGTCCTGGTGAAGGGACATCGCATGGTTCATCTTCGCCCCGATGCGGCCGAGATCATCGACGTCGACAATGAGACCATCACGTCTGTCAACTTCCAGAAGAAGACGTATTCCGTGATGACCTTTGAGCAGTTGAAGCAAATGATGCAGGACATGTCCCAGCGGATGCAGAAGTCCAAGAACGACAATGGCGCGGAGGTGCAGTACAAGCTCAGCACCAGGGACACGGGGCAAACGAAAACCATTTCGGGCGTGCAGACGAATGAGTTGATCGTGACCTTAACGGGGGAGGCGACTAATAACCAGGGGCAAAGCGGCGTCGCGGAAATTACGTCCGACATGTGGCTGGGCAAAGTTGCAGGTTACGATGAGGTCCGCAAGGTCCAACGGTTGATGGCGGCGAAATTGGGTTTCATCCCCGGCCAGGGCATGGGCGCGATGATGCAGCGTCCCGATATGCAGAAGGGCTTTGAGGAGCTTTATAAAGAGGCCGCGAAGCTCGACGGAGTGCCGATCGCGATGATCACACGAATGGGCAGCCAGGGTTCGGGGCAGGGAATTGGGACGTCCCAGCCGACATCCACACAATCTTCGACAGGTTCCAATGTGGGCAACGCCGCCGGAACCGCCGCGGAGAACGAGGCTTCAGGCCGGCTTGGCCGTTTTGGCGGCCTTGCCGGTGGATTGGGAGGACTCGGCCGGCATAAAAAGGACGAGAGCTCTTCGCAACAGAATTCAACGAATCAGCCGGCTGGGGGCGATTCCGGTTTGCTCCTGGAAATGACCACGGAATCGAGCGCGTTTTCGACCGCGGACGTCGATGCGTCCAAATTCGAAGTGCCGGCCGGGTTTAAACAGGTCGAGCCCGAGACCCAGCGGCGCGGCCGGTAACGCAGCCTTCAGGCTGCCCACAGGCCAGTACCGCTGGTCCACGAAATTGAATGATACCCCGCTGCCAGATTCGCTTCTACTTAAACCCCTCGCTGCTCATGTCGTGTTTCGGCGGGGGACCGTAGGGCAATGTGTCGGGCGCCACCCGCACACCGCTCGTCACTTTCATCGGATACTTCGCGTTGGTCGGGAACGTGACCTCGACGAAGTACGCCGTCCACCCCTCAGCAGGCTTGTCCACCTTCCCGACATAGAGCCCCTTATCCTTCTCCGCGAGCGGCGCGCTGGTCCACTTCGGCCCGATCGACTCCAGGCGGAAATCGCGAGCCTTGGGGTTCGTGATCTGCCACAGCTTCACCTCGGTCGGTTTGGTGATCGTCTGCACGTGAATAGAACCATCCTTCTCGAAGCGCCAGGAATACTTCGGCCGCGGCGTGTCGCTCAGGAGCATTTCATAGAACGCCTGCATGCTTTCCTGGGCGTCAGAGCCACGCAGCGAATGGTCGGTGTTTGGCACGTAGCGGATGTGCTTCTCGCCCTTGAGATCATCCCAGTAGAACTGCGATGAGTCCGGCAGGAAGAACTGATCGCCACCGGCATTGATCAGGAACTTCGGCATGGTGAGGCGGTCGCGGTAGGAATAGGGCTCCACCATCTGCATGAGTGCCTTGTATTGCGGCGTTCCGCTCCAATCCATGAGATTGAGCGCCTGGTAGTCCTTCACCGCCGGGGCCCAGAAGCCATAAGCGCGATAGTGATGCTCGAACGACTTCTCGACGTTGAGCATATCGATGACGAAAGGCGTGATAGCAACGACACGCTTATCGACGGCGGCCGTGGTCCAGGTGGTCCAGCCGCGTTTTGAACCGCCCGCCACCATGAACTTCTCGACCGAAACTTTGCCACCGGCCTCGGTCTTGCAGAACGCCGTGATCGTATCAAGGGCCCGCACGGAAGCCTTGGTCATCGGCAGGCGCAGCGGCCATTTTTCATCGCCGGTTCGCAGGTACTTGTTCCATGTATAAGCGATGATGCCGTCCTCCGAGCGCGGTTTGGTCTCGTCAGTGAACGTGAGCGGCTCGCTTGGGATCATGCGCAGTTCGCTGGCGACAGAATGCGATGCGGTGGCAAGCGAGACGATCATCGGATCGGGTTTCTGCGGCGGCTTGCTCGTATTGCTGCCGCCCGTGATGTAGAGGAATCCGGTCGTGCTTGTTACCGTGTCGGGACGCACGATCGTTACCCAATGATGCCAGATGGGCTTGTCGACCTCGGCCGATGTCAGATACTGCTGGGACGTCATGTCGAGGACGTATGTGGTGTAGCCATCGCCCGGGATGGTATTGACCAACTCGTATTTGTAGTTAGAATCCGGAGCTGCGACGTAACGGTCGAGCGCCGTCTGTTTGCTCGCGGCGTTAAGCTGCAGGGCGGCGGAGCCCGCTAGCAGCAATGCCAGGATGCGAAAACGACTGTTAGGAAGCATTACGGGTTCAGTTTACTAGCAGCGCGAGGTAGCTGCAAACTATATTGAATGCAAAAAGCCGTCCGGCGCGAACCGGACGGCTTTTCAAAACACTACTGAAGTTGGAATTAGTCCCCGAAGGACCCGACTTCTTCGCGAACATCGTCTTTCGCCGGTTTCGCAGGCGCCGCGGCGATCCCGCCGATCTGAACCAGATCCGCACCAGGGGCTTCCTTCAGAACATGCTGCCGATAGAGCTTCGCCATGCGCTCGTCTTCCTGCTGCTTCAGTTTCTCGTCGCGAGCGCGCTTCTTCTCTTCGCGTGCCGTCTTGGCGATGCCTTTCTCGTCGAGATCGTGCTGCAAACCGTGATTCACATCATCGGCCCGCAGGACCATCGAGTGCTCCTTGCTCACGAGGTTCACCGACTTGCCGCCGGCGAAGATCTCGTGCCGCCCGTGCTCTTCATACCACTTGGTCAGGGTGGCCGTCATGTGCATCTTCTCGATGATGTTGCGCCAGCCGATGCCGGTGTTATACGCACAGAAGGAAATCTCACCTTCCTGCGTCGCATACGGAATGATGCACTGCTCGGTCCGCCGGAAATCGTAGTTGAACAGATCCTGGAACCACATGCCCGCGATGAACAGGAAGTTCCAGCGATCCTGGCGGCGCTTCTCGATATCCGCCATGGTGCGGTCGCCCGTCACCTTGCCGTAGTCCTTCTTGGACATGCCGAAGCACTTGTCGAACTTCGCAACGAGGTCGGTCATCTTGAAGTGTGTCGGAGCCTTGAAGGGATTGTAGTTGCGAAGCAGCGCCAACGAGACGCCCATCACCGAAAGGAACTTACCCCGGGCGGCGTCATTGACGCGGGCGACGTCCTTAGCCAGGCGGTCGGCATTCAGGAACGCCGTCACCGGCACCGCTTCCTTCGTCTCCTTGTCGCACATCACGGCCATGCCGATGCCGCAGTTCGGATGGCAACCGCAGCTCAGTTGTCCCCAATTCGCGTCCGGCCCGTGAACAAGGTCGGCGAAATCGGAGAAGGTGCTCATGAACGAGATCGGGAACCAGTCACGAACCGGCTCGCCGAGACCCACTTGATTCTTTACGTCGTGGGCGAGGTGTGACAGCGTGTAGCGCTGTGCCTGGCGGCGCTCATCGGTAACCGCTTCGTCGCGTCCCGTGAAGGAAACCGGTTGGAAGGACAGGAACGGAATCTTCTTGGGATTGTCGAGGGCAAACCGAACCACCGCGCCGACCTGCTCGTTGTTAATGCCGTTCACGATCGTGATAACCGGAACGATGTCGACGCCCGCCTTCCACAGGTTCTCGATCGCCCGCATCTTTACGTCGAACAGGTTGCCGACGGCGCGATGCGAGTTGGCGGCGTTACCCACGCCATCGAACTGCAGATACGCGTAGCGCAGGCCAGCCTCGGCGGCCTTCTTGGCGAACTCAGGGCTCTTCGCGAACTCGATTCCGTTCGTCGCGGCCTGCACGCTGTTGTAGCCGACCTTGCGGGAGTAGCGCACGGCATCCAGGAAGTGCGGCGACAGCGTCGGCTCGCCGCCCGAGAACTGCACCGACATCTGGCGGCGCGGCTTGATCGATATGGCGTTGTCGAGCAGCGTCTTGATGTCTTCCCAGCTGAGCTCGTGCACGAAGCCGACCTGGTTGGCATCCATGAAGCACGGGTCGCACATCATGTTGCAGCGGTTCGTCAAGTCGACTGTCAGGACGGAACCGCGGCCATGCGTGATCGTGCTGGAGCCGTGATTGTGAAGTTTTTCGTCGTTGTGGGCGCGGATGTCGCGTCCGGGGAACACCTCTTCGAGGTGCTTGAAAAACGCCGGATCCATCGACATCACGTCTTCGAAGTGGCCGTGGATCGGGCAATCCTTCACCATGAGGATCTGGCCGTCGCGCTCGATGATCGTGGCTTTAATCTCGCCAACCTTCTCCGACTTGAGGATGTCGACCGGAACGTCACCGTCGAGTATCTTCTTGCGCATCTCCGGGACGCACTTCGGGCAGAGAGAATCGGTCTCACGCGGCCACCCGAGCGTCGGTTTCATCTTCTCGTAACTCTTGAGGAGAGGCTTTTCCGACCACTTCGGAGTGAAGGACGGGTTCTGGTTGATCTGATTGAGCTTATCGAAAACGGTCCAGGCCGCACCAGCAGCTACGGTTACGGCTTTCTCAACGAACTTTATTGCCTTGGGCATAGTTTGTCTTTTGGAATCAGGTACTTACTTTGTCTCCATCGGGTCTGGCCAGCAGCGCGGAACCTATCCGCTTACCCAAAATTCCAGTTCTTTCGAAGTATAGGCCCGAGGCGATTAAGAAGGCTACACAAATGAATTAAAGTGCCTCGATTGTTCGCTGTATGGGGATATCTTCCATCGAACGGCGCGTACGACAGTCGAGCGGGGCAACTATCATAAAACTATGAGCCCGCGTGAGATAAGTGACTTGGCTGCGGAGTGCGGGTTCGAGTTGGCCGGCGTCGCCGCCGCTTGTCCCCATCAGGATACCGCGCGCTATGCGGGCTGGCTGGAGCGCGGCATGGCCGCGCGAATGTCCTATCTTGCCGATTACCGGGCCGCGATACGGGAAGATCCGAGGCGCCTGCTGGCATCAGCCAGGTCCATCATATGCGTTGGTAAGTTCTATAATGGTCCTGAACCGTATTCAACATCTTTAGATTCAGCGGAGTTGGGTTGGATCTCGCGGTATGCCTGGGGAGACGACTACCACGACGTGTTGCGGGTTGGATTGGAACGCCTCGCCGCCAGATTAGGACCATATCACGAGTGGAAAGCCTGTGTGGACACAGCGCCGCTGCTGGAGAGATCCTACGCGCGTCAGGCCGGCCTGGGCTGGATTGGCAAGAACACCTGCCTGATAAACGAGCCGCTGGGTTCCTGGTTTTTCCTGGGCGAATTGCTGACGTCGCTCGAACTTGAGCCGGACGCGCCGCCGCCGGATCGCTGTGGGACATGCACACGGTGTATTGATGCGTGCCCTACCCATGCCTTGACTCCCTACGAACTCGACGCGCGGCTTTGCATTTCATATTTCACGATCGAGTTGCGAGGCGAGGTCCCCGCTGTGCATCGGGCGGGAATCGGGCGGCACGTCTTTGGGTGTGATATCTGCCAGGACGTGTGTCCCTGGAATCGGCGCGCTCCCGTGACCGAAGACGTGGCATTTTCCGCCCGGCATTTCGCGCCACCCCTGGAAAAGCTGGCCGCGCTGAGTGAGGACGAGTTCCGCTCCTTGTTTCGCGGTAGCCCGGTCAAGCGTACGAAGTACACGGGGTTTCTCCGAAACGTGGCCATTGCGATGGGAAACGCGGGCGACTCAAAGTTCCGTGCACCGTTGGAGAAGTTGGCGGCATCGAGGGATCCTGTAGTCAGTGAAACGGCGAATTGGGCGCTGAGTCAGATCCACACACGTTAAAGGACGGATAAATTTCACTGGGGTCTTGCTCTTTGGAAACCAGCCGACTTTCGAAGAAAGCGCAAATGGTCCTACCAAAGATTTTAGTGAGTCCAACTCCTGGCACCAGGCATGGAATTCACAATCGAACAAACCGCCGACTGTCACTGCTTAGGCCCGCTCCGAGTCTTCCGGTCACCAAGTTGGACGATGTCGCCGGCTGCCTGAAAGACTAAGGCACGCCGAAGACTATAAGCGCATGGATGATGCCGTTCGGAAGGAAGTGGTCCGGCGTCACGACAGCCATAGAAACTAATCTGCTGGCGCAGTTGTTGACGCCAAAAGCCATCATCATGTACGCTCCTACTTTATAACCGGCTGATTTCCCTGTTCTGCCAACTGCTCCACCAGCGCAATCTGGCTCGCTGTTCCCCGGACGGCCACAACACGATCCGGCGCATAAGTAAACAGCCATCGAGCCTGGCTCGTAATTCGGAGGTTTTGAGCGGCAGCCTGGAAGCTCTGGTCGCTCAGCGTCTGCGGTAAATGCAGAACCCGAACGACGTTGTCCGGAGTACGCGTGTCGGCCACTCGGTACTCAGGCGAGGCGTCGGGACCCGGCCCCGAATTTTCGAGATGATTCAATAGCCATCCCACGAGAGTAATCTGGTCGGACGTTCCCCGCACCGCCAATGCCCGCCGCGAATTGTATGTAAATGCAAACCGCATGTCTGATATGGATCGGACAACATTAACCAACTCCTGGAATTGCTGCACAGAATGGTCAGGGTTCAGGAAAAAGAGCTTAATACCGTCGGCCGGCGTAGATTCCGGGAATTCCTGTCCCTTGAGAGCCTTCGTGCCGGATTCCGGCATGTCCAATTGACGAAGCAGCCACTCGGCAGCCTTAGCTTGGGCAGCCGTCCCGCGATACACAACCACCCGCAGACGGTCGTAGGACATGAATTGGCGAATGTCCAGTTCGGATCGGACCAGCACAGCTATCTCCTGCAACTCCTGGACGCTGTTTACATGCCGTAGTGGAAACACCTGCACAACATCATCGGGATCCCCCGCCACCTGGCATTCAGACAGTTCTTCCTGCGAGTCACGCAAAGGATGGTCCAATTCGCGGCCGACCCAATCGGCGACCGCGTTCTGGCTCGGGGTCCCGTGCGCTGTCAAACAGTTTTGTTCCGTGGCCGTGGATATGTTTTCGATTCGGGACATCATTCGGATCACCGCTCCCATTTGTCCAAGGTCCGATGCTGAAGCAATGTTCGTGAAGCATAAAACTCGATCTTCAGTTTGTAATGGGCTGGACTGTCCGAACGCAGCCAGAGCAAAAAGTAAAAATCCCAGAGTCGCGGTTGCCAAGATTCGCATAATCTGCTCCCTCTCCTGGTTCCCTAGACGCGAATATTATCAATACCGTGGAACTCCAATTAGGGGCGAGGACAGACACATTGTGCTTCGGCTTGGGTTGAAACGGCTCGCAGGTTGGACCGCATTACGATGGAAGACCCCACGTGGATAGAAACAGTAGAAACTTGAAACCCCTCCCGCTTCGCGCTAGTCTGACGAAACGGGCCGCGCATGTCATCTGCGCTTCAGACTAAGACTGTCCTGATCCACCGTCCCGGAGAGCCGAACACCGGCGGGCCAAAAGGACCGACACCGGTCGACCCCGGCCGCGGATGGGGTGGAGGTCCTGACGATCACAACAGCCGCCGTCCCGTGGGACTCGGCATGTTCGGGATGCGGGTCGCCCTGGTGCCTGTCACCATCGCGTTCCTCGTCACGGCCAACGTCTTTTACCTCCGCTCGCAGACCGGTGTGAACTGGAATGCCGTGCCGATGCCAACCTTGCTCTGGCTGAGCACATCGCTGATCCTGATCAGTAGTCTCACTCTCGAAAGAGCCAGGCCAACGCTCGCTGTCCGCTGGCTGCTGAGAACCCTTTTCCTCGGCCTCGGCTTCCTCGCGTCGCAGGTATTGGCACTGCAGCAGTTGATCGCGCACGGGCTGTTCCTGCGGCACAATCCACACAGCTCGATGTTTTTCATCGTTACAATCGCCCACGGACTACACCTTCTGGGCGGGCTGGTGGCGCTGGCGGTTCTGGTGTTTCACCCCTCTCGCCGCGTCTTTTCAGTTGCGGCGCTTTACTGGCACTTCCTCACCGGCCTGTGGGTTTGTTTGTTCCTGCTGCTCTTACTCTGGAAGTAAGCCCGCCATCCGAGATTCCTCAATTCCAGCGCTAAGCGCAATAACGGCCCAGGCTGTCCCCGCCGAAGAAATCCATTGGTCATGATTGTGAGGAAACCCGCTTTGGAAATACGGCTGAAATTTCGGCGCCCGGCTGGCGACGTGCCACGACCCGTCCGGTAATTGCGTGCTCAAGAGGTAAGCAATACCTCGCCGATACGCTGGATCGCTCGCCGGCATCCCGGCGACGTTCAAAGCATACAGAATTTGGCCCGTCGCGTACGCGTCACCCGGTAATTGACTGGTTTGTGCCCAGGAGCCGTCGGCACGTTGCAGACCGATCAGTGCCTTGGCGAGCTGCTGGATCTTTGCAGGATCCGCACCCGTCCACTTGAGCCCGAGTAGCTGCATGGCCCGATCTAGCGTCGTCCTGGCCTCGGTTCTTTCCATCCAGGCTTTCGCCCGCGCGATCCGCTCGTCGAATTCGGGCTTGCGGCCCGCGAAACTGTATAACTGCAAGCTACGTGCGCACAGTGCCGTATCGGAGAAAGGTCCATCCTGGATTGGAGGGCGCGCGACTCCGCCGGCGTCCCACGATCCATCCTCCCTCTGCTCCGCGGCGAGGTTAAACAGCATCGCATCCGTAATGACGTCGGCATCATAGCGATCCGCAGCCATTGCGAATAGGGAATACGCGATCATGCTGGCCTGCCCCGGAGGGTCGAGCCTTTGCAACATCGGTTGCTCGAAATAGGCCCACTGGAATTTGGTGGCCTTCAGTTGCTCCGCTTCCGCAGCCGCATCGGTCTTCAATCCCTTCGTCCGCACTGCTGCAATCGCGAGGGCCGTCAGGTTCTGGGCATGGCAGGAAACGCAGCCACCCTCGATCATGAACTTCGAATTGGTCCGCTGTAACAGATCGAGACTCTTCTGAACGGCGGGTTTCAGGTCCGTTTTCCGCTCGCTCACCGGCACTACGGTGTCAGCCCTGTCGAATTTCTGCGCCCACGTTTGCGCATCCTCCCCAACCTTGCTTTTGACTTTTAGGTTTGCGCCATGGCTCACCAGCAGCTTCACAACTTCCGGATCGTTGTGGTCGGAGGCGATGGCAAGCATGACCGGCGTCATACCGCGCATATCCTTCGCGTTCACATTGGCGCCGGCATCGAGCAGCACTTTTACTGCCTCCCGGGAATCGAACGCCACCGCCAGCATCAGTGGTGTCATGGCGCCCAGGTCGATCGGCCCGTTCTTGACGGTGATGCTGGACGGGGCTTTGCTCGCAGCATTTACGTCCGCGCCTTTGTCGAGTAACATCTTGATCCACGAGACATCGCCATAGGTTCCCGGTCCACCGACCGCATTCATGAGCGGTGTCGTGCCATCAACAGTTTTTGCATTCACGTCGGCGCCTTTGTCGATCAGCAATTTTGCAGTTTCGCTATTGGCCGCCTCAATCAGCGGGGTGCTTTGCTGGGCGTCACGCGCGTTCGCAACTGCCCCCTTTTCGAGCAAAAGCCGCACAACCCCGGTCCCCGAGCCGTCAGCGGAAGCCATATGCAACGCCGTGCGCCCCAGTTTCGATTTAGCGTTCACGTCGGCTCCCTTGCCTAGGAGCAGCCGGACCTTGTTGATATCGTTCACGGCCCACATCAGCGCCGTCGCATCGAAGGCGTTTTCCGCGTTGACGTCTGCCCCAGCCTCGATGAGAAGCCGCATCGCATCCACGCTGCCAAACGCCGCGGCCTGCATCAGGGGCGTAGTTTTGCGTTTGTCGCGGGAGTTAACATCGACGCCGCCGGCGAGGAGCGCCTGGACTTCGGTCAGACTATTGTTACGAATTGCCTGGTAGAGTCTGTCGCTAGAATCCCCTTCCCCGAACGCCGAAACAGCTACGGCAATGGTAAGACACATTACGGCCCCAACCTTCATGTATCGTCCCTCCTTTAGGAGTATACGGTTTGAAACAGTCGGGCGGATGATAATGAAGAAGATCCGTGAAAATCTCCGCTACGATCATCACGTTCAATGAAGAACGCAACATTGCGCGAGCGATAGAAAGTCTTCGCTGCTGCGACGAGATTGTGGTGATCGACAGTGGCTCCAACGACCGTACCGTAGAGTTGGCCACGAACCTGGGAGCCCGCGTCATCGACCACGCGTGGGCCGGGTATGCGTCACAGAAGAATTTCGCGTCGGATAGCGCTGCCAACGACTGGATTCTGTCGATTGACGCCGACGAGTCGCTCAGCGAGGCGCTGGAAGCGGAGATCTGGCAGATTAAGAAGAGCGGACCTGAGTACGACGCATACACGGTGCCGCGACTGGCGCAGTACCTGGGGCGTTGGATTCTGCACTCCGGATGGTATCCCGACCGCAAGGTCCGGTTGTTCAACCGCCGAAAAGCGGAGTGGGCGGGCGAATACGTCCATGAGGCAGTGCAGGTGAGCGGCCGCGTCGGTCACCTGCAAGCCAACCTGTTGCATTTCACATGCAGCTCGCTTTCAGAGCATCTCAAGTCGATGGATCAGTACACCACTCTGGCTGCTGAACAGATCGTGGCCCAGAAGAAACCCATCGGCCTCAAAAACCTCCTTCTCGAACCCGGCTGGACCTTTTTCCAAAGCTATTTCCTGAAACGAGGGTTCCTCGACGGGACCGAGGGTTTGGCGATCGCGCATATGGCCGCCATGTACAATTTCGTGAAATACGCCAAGGCCCGGTTCATGATGCCGCGGCGCTAGGTACCGTATGCTGAGCTCCAGGTGGAAGAGTTTTGCACGGCGGCTGCTTCTTTGCGTCCCGCGACGATTTGGAGGCCGTGGAAGTAAGAACGCGCAGGCGAAACCGCGTGCGCCACTTGCCGCTATGCAGCTTGGTGGGGCGGGTGGTTTCGCCTGCCCTTGCCGCGGCAAGTTTGTAACCGACCCGCACAAGAAACGATCCTGCCTCACGTGTTAAGAACCCTGCACATCGACGCGGGCCGGGAAATGCGCGGCGGCCAATGGCAGGTGCTCTACCTCATCCGCGGCCTGGTTGAAGCAGGACACAGCGCAATCCTGCTTGCACGCCCAGGTTCGCCACTGCTCCAAATGGCCCAGGAGCAGGGGCTCGATGCCCAGCCGCTCCGGGTCGCCTCACTGCAAAAATGGTGCCGCAAAGCCGACCTGATCCACGCTCACGATGCCCATTCCCACACGCTGGCCGTGCTTTCGAAACGTCCGCTGTTTGTCTCGCGACGGGTCGCGTTTCCCGTGCACGGATCGTTTTTCTCGCACTGGAAATACGCTCGGCCGCTGATTTTTCTGGCTGTGTCTAAATATGTCCGCGGCACACTGCTAGCGGCGGGCGTACCTGAGGAGAAAATCGAGGTTGTCTACGACGGCGTTCCGCTTCCACCGGAGCCCGAGTTCAAAGGTCGTACACGCGTGCTGGCAATGGATTCGCCCGATCCGCGCAAAGGCCGGAGTCTGATCGAGCGCACAGTGAAACTCTCACGAGTCCCGGTCGAGTTTTCGAGCAATCTCGAACGCGATCTCGCGGACGCGCAGCTTTTCGTTTATATTACGGACTTGGAAGGCTTGGGCTCCGCTGCGCTGCTTGCGATGGCCGCCGGCGTTCCGGTGCTTGCGAGCCGGGTCGGGGGGTTACCGGAAATTGTTGAGGATCGCTGTACCGGCGTCCTGACGGAGAATCGCCCGGAGGAAATTTCGACGTCACTGCAGCGCCTGATCGGCGATCCGGAGCTCCTCTTGTACCTCGGCCGCCGTGCCCGCGCCCGCGTGGAAGAACGGTTTACGACATCGCAAATGGTGCAGAACACTTTACGGGTATATACGAAGGTGCTCGGTTGATCGAAGCGTGGCTCGCGGCGCTCGCCGGGCTGCTGATCGGCAGCTTTCTGAACGTCTGCATTTACCGGCTTCCACGGGACCTTTCCGTGGTAACGCCGCGTTCGTTCTGCCCGGAATGCGACCGCCCCATCGCGTGGTACGACAATATTCCGGTGTTGAGTTATATCCTGCTGCGTGCCCGCTGCCGCCGCTGCGGCGTGCGCATTCCCTTACGTTATCCGCTCGTCGAGGTGCTCACCGCGGCGGCTTTCTTTGCCGCGGTGCTGATTCTGGGACTGAATGGACTGGCCATCAAATACTGTGTGTTCAGCACCATCATCATCGCCCTGGTCTTCTCGGATTTCGAAGAGCGTATTCTCCCCGACGAGTTCACAATCGGAGGAACGATCGTGGGGCTGGTTCTGGCGGCGATGGCCCCCACAGATGGCGGCATCTGGCGGTTCATCCTGATGTCGGTTCGAAATCCGCGCGTGTTGTCGGTGATTGATGCGGCGGTTGCCGCGGCATTCAGCAGTTTCGCCTTATGGGCCGTCGGGGCGCTATATGAGAAACTTCGCCACCGCGAAGGCCTCGGCTTCGGCGACGTAAAAATGGTGGCGATGATTGGTGCGTTTCTGGGTCTCCAAGGCGTGCTCATGACGCTTGTCGTAGGCTCCGTGTTGGGATCGGTCGTGGGCATCGGCTTCATAATCTTCGCCCGCAAGGATGCCTCTACGTATGAGTTGCCTTTTGGGACTTTCCTCGGGATTGCCGCTTTCGGAGTAGCCTATTACAGTATCCTGATGGGCCATTAATATGGAAAAACCTCGTCTGAACTCCTGGCAAATCGTCAATATGAGCCTGGGGTTCTTTGGCATCCAGTTTGGGTGGAACCTACAGCTCTCGAACATGAGCGCGATCTACGAGTACCTGGGGGCGAACGCCAGCCAGTTGCCGTTGCTGTGGCTGGCCGCGCCTCTCACCGGCCTGATCGTGCAGCCGATCATCGGCCACATGAGCGATCGCACCTGGGGCCGGCTGGGCCGCCGGCGGCCCTACTTCCTCACTGGGGCGATTCTCAGCTCACTCGCCCTGGTTGCGATGCCGAACGCCGGCGCGTTGTGGATCGCCGCGGGCTTGCTGTGGATCATGGATGCCTCCATCAACATCAGCATGGAGCCGTTCCGCGCGTTCGTGGCGGATATGTTGCCCGAGGAGCAGAGAGCCCGTGGGTTTGCGATGCAGAGCCTCATGATCGGCCTGGGCGCGAGTATCGCGTCGGCGCTACCCTGGCTTCTGACGAACCTTTTCCATGTAGGAGGGGAAACCGCGGCGGGGCACACGATCCCGTTACCGGTGCGCCTGGCGTTCTACATCGGCTCGCCGATATTCTTCACCGCGGTTCTGTGGACCGTGCTCACGACGAAAGAGTATCCGCCGGAGAATCTCGATGAATTCCGGCGTGCGCAGACAGAGAACAGCGGGGTGCTGCACAATATTCGCGAGATTTTTGCCGCTATCGGCGCCATGCCCCAAACCATGCGCCAGCTCTCGGTCGTCCAGATTTGCACCTGGCTCGGCCTCTTCTGCATGTGGCTGTATTTCCCGCCGGCGGTGGCGCGAAACGTCTTCGGCGCGCCCGATACCCATTCCCCGCTTTATACGCAGGGCGTCGAATGGGGCGGCAATTGTTTCGCAGTCTACTCCGTAGTCTGCTTTCTCTTCTCATTCGCCCTACCCTCAGTTACCCGCGTGTTCGGACGGAAGCTCACACACGCGCTGTGCCTTCTCTGCGGCGCCGCGGGCTTGTTTTCAGTGGCGCTAATCCACAACAAGTGGCTGCTGTGGCTGTCGATGACCGGAGTGGGAATCGCCTGGGCCAGCATCCTGGCCATGCCGTATACGATCCTGGCCGGCTGCCTTCCGCCTAGAAAGATCGGCATTTATATGGGCGTTTTCAATTTCGCGATCGTGCTGCCCGAGATCACCGCCTCGCTGTTCTTCGGATGGGTGATGGACCACCTGCTCGATAACAACCGGCTTTATGCCGTCGTCGCGGGGGGTGCCTTCATGGTTTTGGCGGCCCTGTTAATGGGTCGGGTTCAAGACCTCACTGCCCCGGTCCTCACGCGAAAAGTGATGGCTAGCTCTTTCCGGCCAGCTTCTTCTTGATGTGCTCGGTGTCCTTGCCGTCGGGGGCCAAATCAACGTACTTCTGGTAAGCCTCGCGCGCCGCCTTGCTATCGTGCAGCTTCTCCTGCGCGTCGCCAAGTCTCAGAAACGCATCCGCGAAATTGGGATTCCATTTCGTGGCCTCGGTGAAGCGATTCGCGGCGGCCGTGTACTTCCCCTTTTTGAAGTAGTAATTCCCGATGCGCAGCTCCTTCTCGGCTTGTAGCGGATTGAAGCTGTATTCCTTCGGCTTGAGGGCCTCGTCCTCTTCCGGTGGTTCGGACTGTTGTTCCTGCGGCTTTGGCGGTGGTGGAGTCTGCTTTTTCGGCTGCGCCCACAGACCTCCCGAGAGTGCTAGGAACCCGAACAACAACGTTACCGCGATACGCCGTGCCACAATAAAAGTATAGCCCCGCCCTGATGGACCTTCGCGAAAAAGTAGCGCAATTGCCATTGCTGCCGGGCGTGTATCTGTACAAGGATGTACACGGCGGCGTGATCTATGTCGGCAAGGCGAAGAATTTGCGAAGCCGGGTTCGCAGCTACTTCAACGACGACCGCCTGGCCGACTCAAAAACCGGCACCCTGATATCCGAAGCATGCGATGTCGAGTACATCCTGGTCGAAAACGAGAAAGAGGCGCTGGCGCTCGAGAACAACCTCATCAAGCAGTGGAAGCCCCGCTTCAACATCCTGCTGCGCGACGACAAAACGTACCCGTACATCAAGCTCACGAATGAGAAGTATCCGCGGGTGTTCGTGACACGCCGTCTTATCAAAGATGGCTCCTCGTACTTCGGTCCCTACTTCCCGGCCAACCTCGCACACCGGCTGGTAAGCTTCATTCACCGGAATTTTAAGATTCCGTCCTGCAAGGTCGATTTCAACCGCAAACACACGCATCCCTGTTTGCAATACCACATCCATCGCTGCCTGGGTCCCTGCGTGGAAGGGCTCACCACCGACGAACAATACGCGGCCGCCGTCCGTGCCACGCGACTGTTCCTCGAAGGGCGCCTGAAGGATCTCGCCGATCAACTCCGCGGCCGCATGCAGCTAGCTTCCGACGAAATGCGTTTCGAGGAAGCCGCCGCCGTGCGGGACCTGATGTCGACGGTTGACGAAATGGACGAGAAGCAGCGCATCGCCGCCGTCGAGGGTGAGAACACCGACATCTTCGCCTGCTACGCCGAACCCCCGCTGGTAGCTGTCAATCTTTTCCACCTGCGCGGCGGCAAAATTGTCGACCGGCGCGAGCTGTTCTGGGAGGATCAGTTCGACTTCAACCCGGCCGAGCTGATTTCATCGCTGATCAAGCAGATTTACCTGGAGCAGCAGTACATTCCGGGTTTGATTCATGTGCCTGCGGATTTCGAAGATCGCGAGCTCCTTGAAGAGTTCCTGTCGGAGCGTCGAGGGCGTAAGGTCGAAATCCACACCCCTCAGCGCGGCCAGAAGAAGGCGCTGCTGGCGCTTGTGGAAACAAACGCGAAGCACAGCTTCTTCCAGCGATTCCGTGTCCTGAAGCCCTCCTCAAAGGCGATCCAGGAAGCGCTGCAGGACGCGTTGAATCTCTCTGATGCCCCCAGCAGGATCGAATGCTTCGACATCTCGCATATCCAAGGCACAGACAAGGTCGCGAGCATGGTGGTTTGGGAAGATGGCCGCATGAAGAAGGGGGACTATCGTAAGTTCATCATCCGCACGGTGGTGGGAAACGACGATTTCGCCTCAATGCACGAAGTGGTGACGCGACGTTATTCGCGGCTGAAGGAAGAGCACAAGCCGCTGCCGGGCTTGATCCTGATCGACGGCGGACTCGGACAACTTCATGCCGCGGCCGACGCACTGGAAGCAATCGGCATCATCAATCAGCCGCTGGCCTCCATTGCCAAGCGTGAGGAGATCATCTACGTCTACGGTCAGGAAGACGAGCCCGTCAAGCTGGATCATTACTCACCCGTATTGCACCTCGTACAAATGATCCGCGACGAGGCGCACCGCTTTGCCGTGACATTTCACCGAACTCGCCGCAACGCCGCGCGGCTTGTCTCGGAGTTGGAGAACGTTGAAGGCGTCGGCGCCAAGACAGTCGAAAAGCTGCTGCGACAGTTCGGCAGCGCGGAGCTGGTGCGCGAGGCGCCTGAGGCGGATCTTGTGAAGGCCATCGGCCCCGCCGCCGCGCGCAAGGTCCGCGAGCATTTCCACATCCTGAACTAATCGTGTAATGCTGGCTGGCAGCCCCAGAGCAGAGCGCCCGCAGGACGGCATTCTGCATGGTTTCGCTTAGACGTTCTCGGATGAGGTCCAAAGGCAGGCGAAAACCGCTCGCTTCACCCTTCGCATCCCGCGACTGAGTTCTCAAGCGTAAACGGAAACCCGTCGTGCTAACATTCTAGACCGCGCCTTCAGGAGGGCGATCAACCGATGCGAATGATGATGCAGATTACGATTCCCGTGGAAGCCGGCAACCATGCGGCGCAAACCGGCGCTTTTGGTCCAGCGTTCCAGAGTATTCTTGCGGAGTTGAAACCAGAAGCTGCTTATTTCACCACCATGGAAAATGGCGAACGCGGAGGTTTTATCGTTTTCGACCTGGCCGACACCTCCCAGATCCCTGGTATCGCCGAGCCATTCTTCCTGGCCTTCAACGCTTGCGTAAAGCTGACGCCCGTGATGAATGCTCAGGATTTGGCGAACGCCGCTCCGGGCATCGAAAAGGCAGTTCAGGCACACGCCGCGCGTGCTTGACCGATCACTCGTAGCGGAGGGCTACTAAAGGGTCCACGCTAGCGGCTCGCCACGCGGGCAATATTCCGGCCAGGGCCGCCACGGTGAACATGGCCATGGCTGCCCCGCCAATGGTTATCGGGTCGCTCCCTTTGATCCCGAACAGAATCGACTGGATCAGGCTCGAGCACGCCACGACGGCCGGAATGCCTAGCGCCACGCCCGCCGCCACGAGCCAGAAGCAGTCGCACAGCACCATGCCGAGCACCTCCTTGCGCTCGGCCCCCAACGCCAGACGAATTCCAATTTCATTGGTTCGTCGGGCAGCCGCATACGATATCACGCCGTACAGCCCTACGCATGCGAGCAGCACGGCCAATGCGCCGAAGAAACCGGCGAGCCCGGCGATCAGCTTTTCCTGCGCCAGTGTATCGTCGAGTTGGTCTTCCAACGTCTGAACGGCGGTCACGGGCAGGTTGCGATCAATGTCGCGCAACTCCTGGCGAATTCGCGCGACCAGGTCGGGAGATACTTCGGCCACCCGCAGGACAAGGCACATGCCTGCCAGATGCGCTGTGTCTTGCTTGTATGGCAGGTACACGGTATTCACATCATGGTCGCGCGCGGAACTGCGCTTGACGTCTTTCACAACCCCGACGATCTCGATTGGGAAGTCAGTATCGCGGCGCATCCCGAGGTGTTTCCCGATAGGATTCTGCCCCACCAGGAACTTACGCGCGAACGATTCGCTCACGATGGCGACCCGTGGCGCATTCTCGATGTCCCGGTCGGTGAAATCGCGTCCCAACAATAGCGACGTTCCTGTTGTCTTGAAGAAGCCTGACGTAATGAGGCTCCATGGCACAAACCAGTCGTCATTGGATTTACGTGTATATCCTTCCACTGACACTGGGCTGCCGCCTCCACCTGCGAGTAGTCCCGAATCCGACGCGCTTGCGGAAATGACCCCCGGCAATGTCCTCATGCGCTCCACCGCTGCCTGAAAGATTGGCGCCGTGTCGGGGCCGCGCCGTCCTTCGTGGCCAGGTTGGGTCCAGACCAGGAGGACATGCTGACGGTCAAAGCCCAGGTCCTGCGCTTTCAGGTTGCTCAAGGTGCGGATGAACAGCGCGGCTCCGGTGAGAAGCAGAAGCGAGAGCGCCACTTGCGAGATCACCAGCAGTTTTGCAAAGCCGAAACGGGCCTGCCCCGTGCCGCCCGCGCCACGACGATTAAGCGCCGGCGTGAGCGTGATCTTTGAGCCTCGAAACGCCGGAGCGAGTCCAAACAGGAGTCCGGTGAAAAGACTCAATACCACGGTGAAGGTAAGAATCCTGGCATCCGCCTGCAAATCGAGGCGAATATCCAGGTTTCCCGCCGCTACCAACTTCTTTAGGGCAGCGGTTCCCCAGTCGAAGAATGCCAGGCTGGCCGCTCCACCCATGGCGGCCAGCAACAGGCTCTCGGTAAGGAGTTGTGACAACAGTCGCCCTCTGCCCGCGCCAAGAGCCACACGAACGGCCATCTCGCCATCCCGCGCTGCTGCTCTTGCCAGCAGCAGGTTGGCAAGATTCGCGCACGCGATCAGCAGCACCAGCACAACTACAGTCATCAGGATCATGAGTGGCCGCGCGAAGGTGACTCGTTTGGGGGCGAATCCGCGGCCGGCCGGCTCCAGCGACATCGTCGCCGTCTGCATCTCGCGGCGCATCGCAGCACTCGGATTTCTTGTCTCCAGCAGCGCGCGGCGGAAAATTACGGTCAGAGGCGCTTGTGCTTGTTGCAGTGTCACGTCAGGTTTGAGCCGCGCGATCATCCTCAGCCACGGCGGATTCGGATTCGTCAAGAGATTCGGCCGCTCCTGGTAGACCTCCGATTCCATGGCAATGGGAATCCAAATATCGTCGGGTTGTCCCACGGAGTCGCCCGAGAACCCAGCGGCGGTAACGCCGAGTATTGTGTACGTCGTGGATCCGAGCGTGAATGTGCGGCCGACGGCATCAGGAGCAAGTCCGAATCGCCGCTTCCAGTATCCGTAGCTGATCACGGCCACGGGATGTCCATCGGGCACGCGATCTTCGTCGGCGCTAAACAGCCGTCCGATTACGGGCTTCACTCCCAGTAATGAAAAGTAATTTCCTGAAGCTAAACCGATTTGGACGGGAGCCGTTTCCTGCCCGCCGCCGAGGCCGTTGATCGTCAGGTTCGAACGGGCATCTTCCGAAATCGCCGCAACTCCGGCAAACCCCGGCGACTCATCGCGAAAGTGGACATAAGTTGGGTACGGGAAATACTGGTACGCGTCGCCTCCTGAGTGCTGGACGAAGGATACGAGTTCCTTCGGACTCTGCACTGGAAGCATTCGGAGCAGCAGTGCGTCGATCACGCTGAAGATCGCGGTGTTGGCCCCAATGCCCAGCCCTAACGACAAAACCGCCGCCGCCACGAGCGCCGGGCTCTTTGCCAGCCCACGAGCCGCGTAGATGCAATCGCGCCACAGGTTCTCGGCGAGGTTGAAGCGCCAGATATCGAGCGCCTCCTCGCGCAAAACCGAGGTATTGCCCAACCCAATAGGATTCCCATGCCTGTTGGCCATGTCGCGGTGGAATGCCATTTCCGTCTCCAGGTCGCGATGGAGTCGCGGCCGGCGCCAGATCTTTAGCCAGAATCTTCGCATTGCGGTTCCCTCCTCAGCGGGCGAGCACACGCGCGACCGCGGTCGAAAGCCGGCTCCAGGTCTCCTGCTGCTCCGCTACAGCCTGACGCCCGCGCTTGGTGATCTCGTAATATTTCGCCTTGCGGTTGTTCTCCGAAAATCCCCAGCTTGCTTTAATCGCGCCATCCATTTCCAGCCGGTAAAGCGCAGGGTAAAGCGAGCCCTCTTCAACCTTCAGCACTTCGTCCGAAAGCAGATGGATGGTCTGTGCGATGGCGTAGCCGTGCATCGGGCCCCGCTGGAGAGCGTGCAGGATTAGAAGGTCGAGAGTCCCCTGGAGCAGCGTCGTCGATTTTCCCATGGTCGCCTCGGTCGACGTATCCTATGACGATCTAGGGAAGAAAAGGTTAGACGAACTTTTTTACGACGCCCTGATTCTCGGAATCCGTGCGTCGACCGCCGGCAGGGCGGGGAAGTCGGCGTAGGGCTCCGATTGATACCAGTAGCAGCACGAATAGAAATTGTCGCCCCGGTCATTGGCGTGGCCGTGCTCCATGGTGTGTTTCATGTACCGTGAGAACGTCACGGGATTGTCGCCGTGCCAGCGATAGCAGCAGTACCGTCCGCCGGTTCGCTCGGCCGCGACGATGAGCGGAGCGCCGTATTGGTCGTGGGCAAACGGAATCGCGCCGTCCCGCCCGCCGAAATCCCAGCTTCCGAGAAAATAATCCTCCGACCCCGTGCCATTGATTACGGGCTTCGATTCGTCGTCAACGAAGATCATTTCGTCGCCCTCGCCCCACCAGCCCTCGGCGTTTTGGAGCACGCCCAGCGTGACGCCCATCAGGTGGCCCCGGCCTCGCGTTTCGCCGTAGACGTAATTCAGCTTGCCGTCGAGGTTTTGCTTCGCGCCGCTATTGGGAGTGCATGGGGCTGCCTGCCGATACTGCGCGTGGAAGTACAGCACGTCATCGGGCAGCACGCGGACCGATTGATAGTCGATGTTGGAATAGAACGCCCCGACATCGTCTTTACCTTCATTTGTCACCGTGAATCGCGCCGACTTGCGGTATGGCATCGCAAAGTAGCAGTTCAACGACTTGCCGGGTGAGCAGGCGAGATACGCGGACTGGTAAATTGCATACTGGCCGAGGTTCAGGCCAAAGAAATCGCCGATCGGAGCCTCGATGCTGGGCTTCGCGTTGCCGTCCCAATAGCCGCGCAGGACGATCTCCTTCAGGTGATTTCCACTGCGCGCCGCGATAGTGAACCAGATATGCGTAATCACGCCAGGTCCGGTGGCGTTGAACACCTCGTGTGTCTCGCCTTTGGGGATGTTCCAGAAGTCGCGATTGCCCCCGGTGGTGTCGTAGCTCGACTGCTTCAGCGATTGGTGATTTTGGGCGCGGGCGTATGTGGGGAGAAAACGAACCTCACGATTTACCCCATTCTGGGCGCGCGCGGCTTGCGGAGCCGCTGCCAGACCGGCTGCTCCGAGGAGGCGCTGAAGGAAACCCCGGCGCCGTTCGAATGTAGGCATGGGATCGAGTTTATCAGGTACTACACAGCCTCTGATGCTTTTTGCCACGCGAAGATGTGGAGAATGCGGAAGGGTGAAGCAGGCCGTTTCTCCTGCCTTTGGATGTCACCAGGAATACCGGCGAACACCTCCGTGCGACCAATTCACAGTATTCGCCCTTCTGGATCTAACCCGCCGCCGTCAACAAAGGACTGACCCTCGCCCCCGGCAAAATGATCCCCGCCAGATTCAGCGGGTCGGCATTCGACACCTCGCGAATATCCTGCGAATCCGCCCCTCGCCGCACCGCACGCAGCAGATCGAGCGCCTCCGGACGTGCGAACTGTTCACCGACGAACCCGCCCACGAAGCGGCCCCCTCGAACCAGCCCTTTCGCCTCCATCCGCCGCAGTACTGGCAACAAATCGCGCCATGGCGGCGCCGCCGCTTCCCTCGCGAGCAGATCGCGCAGAAGGACTCCCCAGCGCAGCAACAACTGATCAGCCCACTTCTCAACGCGAGCCTCGTTGCTTTCAACGGTCAAATGCCGAACAATCGCCCATCGACCGGCAGCATGCCGCGGACGCGCATGCCGGCCGCGCCCTTCACCCCGCCGCCGTTTTGGATCGATGAGTGACCGCAAATTCTCGAAGCCGTCGGCCGTTACCAACCCTGCGGCAACCAACTCCCAAAGCGCATCCTCCACTTCACTCGCAAGCCGATGCGACGCCCTCACCAGGTCGGCAAAGAAACAGGCGCCATCCCTCTGCAGGGCATCCAGCACCTCATTGGCGGCGTGCGACAGGTTGGCGGGACTCTCCACGGGTCCGCCGGCAAGCCATGCGGCATCCTCACGCAGGAAAAACGATACCGGCGCGATGCGTGTCGGACGGATGCGGCGGCTGTCAGGAGACGGCGGCGAGATCCGCGCCCACATCACCTCACCCGAAAGGCAAACATCGTCCAGCAGCTCCGGATCGTATTTCGCGACCCGCTGCGGCAAGATGCGCGATTCCCAGGCCACGGCCGGTATTTCGTAGCCCTGCAATTGCCGCACGATATGGAGCACCCCGTCGGCGCCATGTAACTGCGATCCCGGCACGGCGTGCTGCCAGCGCTGCAGGAAGGCCTGGAACTGCAGCGCGGTGACGGGTTCGATCTCGCGCCGCAGACGCCCCAGCGTGGTGCGGTGGATGCGGGCAAGCACACGACGATTGCACCATTCCATCTCGCCATCAGCCGAAGAACGGGTGAAGCGACCCCGCAGCACCTGGCCTTCGGCTTCGAGTCGCGCCATTGCGATTTCGAGGTCTTCGTGCGGGAACGCCAGGCACTCGGCCAAGGCGCTGAGGGTTGCCGGTCCGGTCGATTCCAGCCACCCGCGCAGCACGGCCGCGGCATCGTCTACAACCTCGCGGCGTTCCGTGGCCACCCAGAACGACTTCCCATCCCGGATCAGGGTAGATGCACGCCCGGTCGCGGTCAATTCGTCGTAGAAAGCCCTCCACTCCGCGACAGGCGGCAGCAGGATCAACGTCAATAGCGCATCGTGCAGTTCGTCGGCGTCGCGAACCTCGGGCCAACTCTCCGCGGAGACCTGCTCGATCGCCGCCGGATCGAGAATCCCCGCCCCATCGGCAACATCCGGCCGCATTGTCCGTCTCAATTGCACGGCGCGCGCGCGACGCTCCTCCAAAGGGGCGTCATCGAGGTAGGCGTAGGGGTTCGCGTTGAGAATCTCGTGCGAGAAAAACGACGGCTCCGGCGTATCGATCGCAATCGTACGAATGCCTCCGTCCAGAATCCCCGTGATCACCCGGTTCAGACCATCCAGATCCATCGCCTCGTGCAGACAGTTATCGATCGTCTCCTTCACAAGCGGGTGATCGGGAATGCGAATCGGTCCGCTCAGGTTTTCCTGGCAGGCCACCTGGTCGGGGAAAACGGAAGCCAGCAGATCGTCGGAGCGCATGCGCTGGATCGGCGCTGGCACCTTGGCGCCTCCTCGGAAACGCAGGATCGCGAGCGCCCGCGATGCGTTCCAACGCCAGCGGGCCGAGAACATGGGCGCGGGCAGCATCGCCTGCGTCAGGGTATCTTCGAGCGTCTCCGGTCTAAGGAATTCGAATACCAGCTCCAGCGGGAACGCGTGCTGGTCGCTCAACGAGATGACCAGCCCGTTGTCGGTGGCCGCGGCCTGCAACTCAAAATTGAAGGTTCGGCAGAATTTCTTGCGGAGCGCGAGCCCCCAGGCGCGATTAACGCGCGATCCAAACGGCGCATGGATGACGAGCTGCATGCCGCCGCCTTCATCGAAAAATCGTTCGGCAATTACGGTGTTGCTGGTGGGCAGCGCTCCCAATCCCAGGATGCCCGCCTGCACGTAAGCGATTGCCTGCTTTGCGCCCGCCTCGTCGACTCCACAGTTCGACATCAGCCATCCCGGAGCGGTCTCCACGTCGGCGGCGATTCTTTCGCGCACCTGGGAAACAGCTCTCGAAAGCTCGGCCGAACGTCCCGGCGCTTCGCCCAGCCAGAACGGCAGCGATGGCGGCAAACCTTGGGCATCCTCGACGCGGACACGGCCGGCCTCCACACGGCGGATTCGCCAGGAATGCGTGCCCAGCAGAAAGACATCGCCGGCCACGCTCTCAACGGCAAAATCCTCGTCGACAGTCCCAATCGTCTTTCCTTCGGGTTCCAACACAACCGCATACGCGGCGTTGTCGGGGATCGCGCCGCCGGATGTGATGGCCGCCAGTCGTCCGCCTCGCCGCGCTCGCACGCGCCCGTTCACCTGGTCGCGGTGCAGCAACGCCCCGCTACGGCCGCGCGACGTTGCAATTCCCTCCGAGAGCATCGTGACCACGCTGTCGAAGTCTTTCCGCGAAAGGCTCCGATAGGAGTGCGTCTTGTGCGCCATCTCGACGAGATCGTCCTCGCGCCATGGCTCCGCCGCGGTTTCGGCGACAATCTGCTGCGCCAGGATGTCCAGGGAATTCTGGGGAATTTCGATGCGCTCCAGGTCTCCTGACCGAATAGCGTGAATAAGCGCCGCGCATTCGATCAGTTCGTCGCGGGTCGTGGGGAAGAGGATGCCACGAGGCTTGGCGCCCACCCAGTGCCCCGACCGTCCGATTCGCTGCAGCGCAACCGCAATCGAACGCGGCGTGCCGAGCTGAATGGCAAGATCCACGGTCCCGATATCGATACCCAATTCCAATGAAGCCGTCGCGACGACACAGCGTAACTGCCCACCCTTCAGTCGCGCCTCGGCGTCCAGCCGAAGCTGCCGCGAAAGGCTGCCGTGATGGGGCAGCACCACGTTCTCCCCCAAACGCTCCGACAAGCCGTGAGCCACGCGCTCAGCAAGCCGGCGGGTGTTCACGAACACAAGCGTGGTACGCGTCTGCTGAATGTGGCGGGCCACGCGGTCGTAGATCTCTGCCCACATCTCGGTGCTGGCCACCGCGCCGAGTTCATCGTTCGGAACCTCGATGGAGAGGTCCATATCCCGGCGATGCCCAACATCGATGATGCGCGCGCCGGCCGCCAGGTAATCAGCTACATACTCGATCGGGCGGACCGTGGCGGAAAGGCCGATGCGTTGCGGACGAGCCCCGCGCGCCGCGGTTGTCAATGCGTCGAGCCGGGCTAGGGTAAGGCCCAGGTGCGCTCCCCGCTTGTCATCCGCAATGGCATGGATCTCGTCGACGATCACGGTTCGCGTGGTGCGAAGAATCCGTCGCGGCCGCTCGGCCGTCAGCAGGATGAACAGCGATTCCGGCGTCGTCACCAGGATGTGCGGCGGCGTCTTGGTCATCTGCTGCCGTTCCCAAACCGGCGTGTCTCCCGTGCGCAGAGCCGTGCGGATAGGAGGCAGCAGGATACCGCGTTTTCCGGCCAACTCCGCAATCTCGGCCAACGGCACCTCGAGATTCTTGTGGATGTCGTTCGAGAGCGCTTTCAGCGGCGAGACGTAGACCACCTGCGTTTCGTCGACCAGTGTACCCGACCGCGCCTGCCGAACCAGTTGATCGATACAAATGAGAAAAGCAGCGAGTGTTTTGCCCGAGCCGGTGGGCGCCGAAATGAGGATGTCGCGGCCGGCCGAGATCTCCGGCCACCCTTGTACCTGGGGTTCTGTAGCGTGTTTGAAACGGGTTTCAAACCATTCCGCAACGAGGGGATCAAAAAGCGAAAATGGCGCCACGAAAATAGCGTAACAGACTAGACGCTTCGTCGTCTCACCTCAAGGCCCCCGGATCCAAACGTCAAGTTACTAATCGCGTAGAAACAACGGTCTAATGATAGACACGTACAGCGACCGCTGCGAGTATTTTGGGACCGCTGAATCGAGCTGTCTGTGTGGATCCAACTGTCTGGTTTTTTTTGTTGGACATCACAACGGAAGAGTCTTAGACTCTTTAGAGAAACTTAGTTTCGCTTGAGGAGGAGACCATCCATGAACCATGTATGTTCTAGAGCGAGCGAGTGTCGAATCGCGTTCGTTCTTTTTGCCGTGCTCATCTCGGCCACTGTGCTGTTCGCGCAATCGGACCTGGGATCTATCACCGGCTATGTCAAAGATCCCAGTGGCGCGGTTGTGCCGAATGCCAAAGTAACCGTCACTAATGCGACAGGTATTACACGCACCACAAATTCCAACGCGGATGGGTTTTACACGATCACGAACATTCCGCCCTCTGTTTACAACCTTAGTGTAGAGGCGCCAGGATTCAAGAAGTTCGAATCCTCGAACAATAAACTCGACCCCAGCGCCACTTTAACGTTGGATGCAAACTTGACCGTCGGCGCCGCTACCGAAACCGTTTCCGTTTCAGCGGTCGGCTCTCGCCTGCAAACCGAATCTGCATCTGTCATGCAGGATGTCAGCAAACAACAGATTGATGCGCTGGAATTGAATGGCCGCAATCCCATTTACATGGCGAGCCTCGTCGCGGGAACTCGCGGCGGGAATCTCGCAGGTCTCAATTTCAACTTTACGCAGGGCCCCTCCAATTTCAACGGCTCTCGCAATTGGGACAATCTGATCACCTACGACGGTGCTCCAGCGACCCGTACCCGCGCCAACGGTACGAGCCTCGGCGCTGCTGACGTGGACTCGGTTCAAGAGATCCAGGTGCTGACCGCAGACTATGCGGCCGAATACGGGCGGGCCTCCGGTGGCCAGATTCGCATCATCACTCGGAGTGGGTCCCAAGAGTTCCATGGCGCGGCCTACGAGTATCTTCGCAACACGGCGTTCAACGCGAACACCTGGCAGCGTAACCAGAATGCTTCTACAAACTTCGTGCCGCCGTTCCACTACAACCAGTTCGGCTACGATATCGGCGGGCCGTTCTACATTCCCGGCAAACTCAATAAAGACAAGAGCAAGTTCTTCTGGTATTGGGGACAGGAATGGGTGCGCTATCGCTTCACGGACACAGCCACCTGGACTGTACCGTCGATGCTTATGCGACAAGGCAACTTCAGTGAACTGCTGGACCCGAACAACGTCTACATCACTCGCAAAGACGCCAGCGGCAACAAGATCCCCGTCCTGATCACGAATCCCAGCAACGGGGTGCCGTTTGCGGGCAACGTCATCCCGGCAAACCTGCTTAGCCAAAACGGCCTCGGCATTTTGAAGGCTTTCCCGGTACCGAACCTGACCTCGCCGTTGAACGGAAACCAGTACTTTTACGCTGCTGCCCTCCACCCGCAAAATCAGCGCAAAGATACGCTGGCCGTGGACATCAACATCACGGAAAAGCAGCGCCTGCAATTCCGGCGCTTGAATTACTCGTTTTTTGAGTATCAACCTCTCGACGGCACGCCGCTGGAAACGCCGAAGTACTTCAACCGTCCAAATCAGACCAACTCGCTCGATCACGTGTGGACGATCAGTCCGACGATCGTCAACGAGTTCCTGGCCACCGTCAGTCTTGACGACGTTTACATCCCGGTTGACCAGGCACACTTCTTCGACCGCACCACCGCCGGCATCAATTACCCCTACATCTTTCCCAGTGGCAAACTGATCCCTACGCGCATCCCAACTGCCGCGATCACGAATTTCACAACCCTGACCGGAAACCCCTACCCCTCCCATTCCTCCGGTCCCATTTACACCTTGTCGGACAGCCTGACCTGGATCAAAGGCGCCCACACCTTCAAGTTCGGATTCGCGTTTGAACGCTCCGGAGAAAACGACAACGACGAAATCAACGTCAGCGCCTGCCCGACTTGCACCAACAATCAAAACGGTCAGTTCTCCTTCACCGACAGCCGCCCGGGCGGAACGGGGGTCGCGGTTGCGAATGCGGCACTCGGTCTTTTCGACACCTACTCTGAGTTAGGTCAGCGCGGATTTACCATCTTCCGCAGCAATATGTACGAGATGTTCGCCCAGGACAGTTGGAAGGTGAATCAGAAGCTAACCGTCAACCTCGGGTTGCGCTATACGATTAACTTCCCGAACCAGGCCATCTGGCGCAATATGTCTGCCTTCGATCCATCGCTTTATGACCCGAGCAAAGCAGTCGGGGTGGATCCGAAAACGGGAGCGGTCATCCTTACGCCCGGTTCCGACCGCTACAACGGCATCGTTATTCCTGGTAATGGTTGGCCGGATTCAGCGAAAGGTCGTTTCCCTGAAGCAACCGCTGGAACCTACGACTATCTGTTCCGTGGCGGCGTCAGGCCACCTTATTTCTCGAACATTCAGTGGAGCACGCCGCAGCCACGCGTCGGAATCGCATACGCGATGAACGACAAGACCGTCTTTCGAACCGGCGTCGGCCGCTTTTTCACACGCCTGGGAGTCAGCGACTCGATCTTCCTGGGTGGAAATCCACCGTTTCAGCCGACGGCCAGCGTTACGAACGGTATCGCCGATAACCCAGGCGGAACTTCCACCAACGTTCTGCCCTTGACTGTTACCACCTATCCCCTAACCTGGCAAAACCCGGAAGCCTGGAACTGGAATTTCACGGTCGAACGTCAAATATTCTGGAAGTCGGTGGCCAGTGTTGCCTATGTCGGGAGGCGCGGGCTTCATCTCCCGCGCGAAGAAGACATCAACCAGCCGACAGTACAGGCTATTGCTCCCTACCTCGACTCAAAGGGCAATCTGACCGTCAATCTCGACTCGCTTCGGCCCTATAAAGGCTACAATTCCATTCGTTCCAGCGAGAACGTCGCCACATCGCGCTATAACTCCCTGCAACTCATGTGGAACCGTCGATTCGCAAACGACTTCATGTTCGGCGTTGCGTATACGTACTCCAGGAGTTACGACGATGGTTCCGCTTATCGCGACATCCTGCCCGACACGTACTATGCCCAGAATCTGTGGGCGTTGTCGTCGTTTGACACGACCCACGTCATGACGATCAACTATCTTTACGAGTTGCCGTTCGGCCGAGGCAAGCACTTCGGCAGCAATTGGAACCGGGGCGTCGATGCCGTGATGGGCGGTTGGCAGATCAGCGGTATTACGCAACTGCAAACCGGTCAGCCATGCGCGGCAGTCGTGAATACCGATTACGCCCGGGTGGGCGTAGATGGGAATATGAACGACTGCGGCGGCACCGGCGAACTCTGGGCTCTCAACGGCCCCGTGACCGTCGCCGGCAACTTCTCGCCGAACGGCACCAACGATCCTCATTTCTGGTTCAACCCCACCACCACCAACGGCTCGCCACTACTCACAGCCCCGGCAATCGGCACTTTTGTGACTGGTCCTTCCAGCCGTGATTTCGTCCACAATCCGGGACTCGAAAACTGGAACCTCGGCCTGTATAAGAAGTTCGCGATCAACGAACGTATGGGCTTCCAATTCCGCGCCGAAGCGTTTGACGCCTTCAATCACCCGAACCTTGACAGAAGCAATGGTGGGAACGGCGCCCAGTTCAACCCAACCAGCCCGCAATTCGGCAAGGTCACGGGCAAGAACAACGACGTTCGCAATCTGCAGCTTTCGCTGAGGTTCTACTTCTAGGCTCTGAGTCGGTGCGTTTTGCCCCAGTCCCCGAGTCGAGACGTGGGAAGGGCATCAACCCGGCTTCGGGTCAGTTTTAGATCGGTTTTGGATGCAGTGCAACCTCGGGCATCCGCTTCGGCGGATGCCTTTTTTATGCATCGAAACGAAGGAAGTGCACTTGCCAGGGAGCGAGGTTTACGAAAAGACCTTCCGCCTGGAGTTCGTTGCCCTCGCGGTCGAAGATTTCGCCCGTGATCTGGTCCGTCAGGCGGCAGTAGGGAAAGCTCACGGCCTGCCCGACCTTTATCCGGCCTTGCGCGGGGTGAGAAGAGTAGTTCACGACGATGACAAACCCGCTCCAGGTCCAGGCGAGAAGGTTGGTGTGCGATGGATTATCTGGCCAGCCCGAAGTCTCGCATAGCTGCCAGTCGCCTTCCAGAGCTCCTGCGGCTTTTAACACGCGCTGATAGAAGTTCTCCAGGCCAGTGTCGGCCGGCTCCGCGGCGCGGCGGGCGAGTTGCACCGGCAGTTTGATGCGGCGGCCTTCGAGTTGGCCTTCATGGAACAGCTTCGCGCCCGGCAAAGTAGCGGCCACCACCACGGCCGCGCGCAGCTTCTCGGGCGGAAGAACAGCGGCCGCGCGGGGCTCGTCGTGGTTTTCGAGAAACCGGATGAGCTTGTTCTGGTAGTGCAGGTCAGCGGTTAGATGCAGCCGGATGGCGTATGCGTCGCCGTGCACCAGCCCGTCATAGAGTCGCTTGTCATAGCAGTAGTCAAACCCTAGCTGCTGCATGGTGTACTCGAGGTCCCAGTAGGCCTCCGCCATGAGAATGAACTCCGGAATCCGGGCGCGAACGATGGGGATAACGTCGCCCCAGAATTCGGTGGCGGGGGCGTTTCCTCCCCAGGTCCTGGAGAAAACGTCATTCAGAAGCAGGATGCTCATATCGCACCGCACGCCGTCGCACTGTTCCCCGATATCGAGCAGCGTTTCCAGCAGGGCTTGGCGTGTTTCGGGGCGGAAAATGTTCAGTTGCGCCGTGTCGGTCCAGGGAGGAAAGTAAGGATCGCGTCCGTTGGCAATGCCCGCCTGGTCATGAACGAAATACCCCGGGTGCTCGATGGTCCACGAATGGTCCACCGCGACGTGGTTGGGCACGAAATCGAGCAGCAGACGAAGCCCCCGCGCGGCCAATTCGCGGCGCGCGATTGCCAAGGCCGCCTGTCCGCCAAGATGGGCATCGACGACGTAGCGATGGACCGCGTACGGCGATCCGATCACGTCCGCCGAGGTCAGGTCAGGGAGCGCCGCGGCGAACTCACTCGCGAGACCGGGATGCTCGCGTGCGATCTTCGCGCCGGCCGGGCTCCGCTCCCAAACTCCCATCAGCCAGACGGAATCGAACCCCCATCGCGCAATGCCGTCCCATTCCTCGGCCGGAACGTCTGCGAGCGTGACCGTCCGCCCATACTTCCGGGTCAGTTCACCAAGCCAGACCCAAGTGTTGATTTCGTAAAGGACCATAGCCTGTGGAAGGGCGCGGGCGGTTTCGCTTGCCTTTGGATCTGACGGTGCATCTTCGAGGGCTCAAAATGCTTGAAGGCATCGCGTGTTTCCAAAGCCGCCCACTTACATCACCGAATCACATCCAAATCATTCCCATAGATCACTTCGCCCTTAAAGTGTTCCTGGACCTCCCGTACCACCTCATCCGGAGGCTGCCCCATCGGCAGTTGATGATACAGAACCAGTTTCTTCGGCTGCATGCGAGCGGCCAACTTGCCTAAATCCACTGCCGAAGTATGAAACGCCGCGTGGTAACGCTGCCACTCGGGCTCGCGTCCTTCCCAGCCCTTCTGCGCATACACTTCGTGAACCAGAATGTCGCATCCCTTAGCGGCCTTGACCAGCTCCTCGCTGGGAGCAGTATCCCCCGAGATGACGACGGACTTCTCAGCGCTGTCGAAGCGATATCCATAAGCGAACTTCCAAGTCCCGTGCGACACCGGAAACGCCGTGACGCGCACGGCCGAATCGTGATAGATCTCTCCGGGACTAATCTCATGTGCATGCACGGCGTATGCCTCTGGAACTCCCGGCTCCAAACCATGCAGGCGAATCTGCATGTCTTCGCTCCAAGCCGCCATGATGTGTTCGGTCATCGAGCGGATTCCCGGCGGACCGTAGATCTCCAGCGCCTGTTGCCTGCCGGTAACGGCGGGAGTGAAGATCAGGTCGGGCAGGCCGACGGTGTGATCCGAGTGCAGGTGCGTGATGAAGGCGCGGGTCAGTTGATCCATTTTGATACCGGCCTTTGCGGCGCGGCGCACCACCCCGGGGCCGGCATCCACGATATACACATTTTTCCCGGACACGACTGCGACCGCGGGTCCACTCCGGTCGGGGTCGGGATTTGGGTTGCCGGTGCCGAGGAGAATGACGAAAAGCGAAGCCAGGAACAGCATCACTCCCCCCTTATCAGATCCTCGAGCGTCTCACGCTTACGAACGACCCGCCATTCCGCCCCATCCACAAGCACCTCGGGGGGCCGCGGCCGCGCGTTGTAGTTGGACCCCAGCACGAACCCATAGGCGCCTGCAGTTAGTACGGCGAGCAGATCGCCGGGCATGACATTCGCCACCTCGCGGCCCCGTGCCAGGAAATCGCCCGTCTCGCAGACCGGGCCGACAATGTCGGCGATCACCGTTCCGGTCTCGTTTCGCCGCACCGGAATGATCTCGTGGTGCGATTTGTACAGTGCCGGACGAAGCAAATCGTTCATTGCAGCATCCACGATGACGAATTCCTTAGCACCGCTGGTCTTGCGATAGAGGACCCGCATCAGGAGCGCGCCCGCCTCGCCGACGACCGACCGGCCCGGCTCGATCATCACTTCCAGGTCATGGCCCGCCACTTTCTCGCAAATCTTCGAAATGTAGCAGTGGATCGACGGCTTCTCGTCCCCGGGCTTGTATGGAATACCAAGGCCGCCGCCCAGATCGAGCGTTCGGATCGGGAGGCCGCTTGCCCTAAGGCGCTCCACCAACGCCACCATCTTGTCGAACGCTTCCATCATGGGCGCCGTGTCGAGCAACTGCGAGCCGATATGGCAGCTCACACCCTCCAGCCGCAGATTCCGCAGCGCCCGCGCCCGCTGATAAACACCCTCCACGTCCGTGATGTTGATACCGAACTTGTGCTCGCTGAGCCCCGTGGAAATGTAAGGATGTGTCGACGCGTCGACATCCGGGTTCACCCGGACCGCCACCCGTGCCTGCATCCCCCGGCGGTGCGCCAGCGAGTCGATCAACGCCAGTTCCGTGTCCGATTCGCAATTGAAGCTATGAATGCCGCTCGACAGGGCGTAGTCGATCTCATCGGCTGTCTTCCCGACGCCCGAGAACACTACCGAGCGCGGCTGGCCACCTGCCTTGAGAACTCGAAACAACTCGCCGCCCGAAACGATATCGAAGCCCACGCCGGCTCCAGCGACGGACCTCAGTATCGAAAGGTTGGAGTTCGCTTTGACGGCATAGCAGATGCGGCTCGGCTGCGTCCCGAAGGCCTCGGAATACTCCCTGAGGCGCGACAGGATGAATTTTTTCGAGTAGACGTAACAGGGCGTCCCTTCCCGGTGGGCGATCTCCGCCAGCGGCACGCCGTCGCAATATAGCGCGTTGTCCTGGTACTGGAAAGGTGTCATCAGAGAATTTTCATCACCACCAGCGTCTGGTCGTCGTGACGCGGAGCGCCGGCGCTGAAGTGGTCGAGGTCGCGAAGGATTTCGTCCGCCATGGTCACCGGCGGCATCCCACAGGACTTCCGAAGAACATGGCTCAGCCGCGTCCTTCCGTATTCATGTCCCTGTTCGTTCGGTTGGTCCTCAATGCCGTCAGAGTACAACAGAAGCACGTCTCCCGGCTCTGCCATGAAGGTGACTTCCTCGTACTGGCGATTTTCCAGGAGGCCTGCGGGCACGCCTTCCACACGCGGGCGGATGATCTCTCCGCCGCGGCAGATTAAGGGCGGAGTCGCGCCGGCGTTCGCCATCACGAAACGGCGCTCTGAGGGCTCCCACAGAAGCACCGTCAGGGTGACATACTGCGCGTCGACCTTACGTTCCAGAAGCACCTCGTTGACTAACGTGAGAAGCTCGGCCGGGCCCCGTTTGCGATGCCCCAGCATCCGCAGCAGCCCACTAACAAGCGCACCGTACAAAGCCGCGGCGGCGCCTTTCCCGCTCACGTCTCCAAACGCGATGACCGCATAATCGGCTCCATCGAAGAAATCGTAGATGTCGCCGCTGATCTCGCGAGCCGGACGCAGGCGAATGCCGATATCCAGACCTTCGATCAGCGGAGCCACACGCGGCAGCAGAACCGATTGCAGCTTGTGCGCCGCCCGCAAATCCTCTTCCAGGCTCTGCTCACGAATGGCAAGTTGTTCGTAAAGCCTGGCGTTTTCCACGGAACTGGCGATTTGCGTGGCGAGCAGCGCGAGCAGCCTCGTGTGATCTTCGGTGAAGAAACCAATACGGTCGCTCTCCAGATCCATGACCCCGACCACGCGATCCTGCACGATCAATGGAACCGCAATTTCCGATCGAATATCAGGATGCGACGCGATATACCTCGGGTCCACCGCGGTGTCGACCACCCGCACGATCTGGCGCGATTCCACCGCCGCCCCGGTAATACCCTTGCCGATCGGAATATTGTTCAGATCGACCCGCTCGTCGTAACGTTCGCTGAACCGAAACCGCAGCAGCTTGCGCTCGGCGTCCACGAGAAAGATGCTGAAAGCGTCGAAAGCAACCACCGTGTGTACGGTCTTTGCGATCTTTCCCAACAACTCGTCGAGCGCCAGGATCGAGCTGAACTCCTGGGCCAGGCTCGCCAGCGTGCGCAGCAACCGGTTCTGCCGGTCGACACGCCGGTATAGCCGCGCATTATCGATGGACACCGCCACCCGGCTCGCAATGAGCTGCAGGATGGACATGTCCTGCTCGTTATATGCATTGAGCCGGATGGATTGGATATCGATTACTCCGACCAGCTTGCCGCGCGCCATCATCGGGACGGCAATCTCGGAGCGAACGGCGTCCAGGGCATTCAGGTAGCGCGGGTCGTTGCGGACGTCGGAAACCATGATCGGCCGGCGGGTCTCGGCCGCGTAGCCCGTGATGCCCTCGTTCAGCGGAATTACGAGATTGTTGACCACCTCGTCGCGGTGCCCGATCGCGTAACGGATCCGTAAGCCGCGCAACCGCTCGGTATAAAGCAGGATGGCAAAAAGATCGTACGTTACGACCTCTTTTACGAGCAGCGCGAGGTTCGCCAGAATGCGGTCGAGGTCCAGGGTCTCGGAAGTGGCTTCCGACACTTCGAGCAGGAAATCCAGCAGCTCGGCCCGCTCTTGAAAGCGGCGCGCCGACTTCTTCTTTTGGGGCGACCCCTTAACCGGGGCATGTTCGGGTGAAGCCATCAATACCCTGAGGCGCCGGCTTCCGCCTCCGATCCTTCCATAATTTTCACGCTGGCGCTGGCGCCGATGCGGTTCGCGCCCGCCGCGGCCATTCTCCGCAAATCGTCATAGGTGCGGATCCCGCCAGACGCTTTGACGCCCATCTGAGGTTCCACTGCCGCTCGCATCAGCGCTACATCATGCTCCGTGGCTCCGGAAGGGCCGAACCCGGTCGAGGTCTTCACGAAATCGGCTCCGGCCGCCTCCGCGAGTTGGCAGGCGGTAGTTTTCTGCGCATCGTTCAGGAGCGCCGTTTCGAGGATGACCTTAACAATTGCCCCCGCCGCGTGCGCCGTCTCCACCACGGCGCGAATGTCGGCTTCAACCGCCGAGTTGTCGCTGTCGCGCAACGCGCCGATATTCATCACCATGTCGATCTCCTGCGCTCCGGCGCGAAGAGCAGCCCCCGTTTCGGCAACCTTGGCCTCGGTCAGTGTGGCGCCCAGCGGAAAACCGACCACGGAACAGACTTTGACCGGCGATCCCCGCAGCTCCGCGGCAACGAATGGAACCCAATAGGCGTTCACACAGACACTGGCAAAGCCGTATTGCTTGGCTTCCTCACAAATCCGCATGATCTCGGCGCGCGTAGCGTCGGGACGAAGTAGCGTATGGTCAATCAGGCGGGCTGTCGATAGGCCGGCGTGCATTAGCGTAAGTACCTTTAAATCAGTGGGTTTGCGGGACGTCCCGCAGTCCAATGATAGCAGATTACGCGGTTTCCCAATAGTCGAATGCGAACCGTCGAATCTCCCGGCCGACTGCCATGAACTCCTCAATCGTCGACGGCTTCCGGATGTAGATGGTGCGATCGGCGTTCTCGCCGCGCACCCGGTCGCGAGGATCTGACGACGAAGTAAAAATCACGACGGGGATTTGTATCACAAGTGGATGCGACCGGATCGCCGCAAAAACGCGCCACCCGTTGCGCTTGGGTAGATGCAGATCAAGAAGGACAAGGTCGGGTTGCACCCGTCCCGGTTGGGTTAGCGCTTCGATGTAGTCGATCGCTTCGTCCCCGTCCTTAAGGTGCGTAAGCTCGAAACTGAGCTCTGCCTCTTTCAGCGCCTCCCGAACGAGAATGGCATCGCCGGGATTGTCCTCGATCATCAGGACCTGCCTACATTGCATTTCCGAGTGTTCCTTGCCTGCAGGAGGGAAACCACATCCTACCGAAATCGGGGGTGGGATTCAATCGGGGAGACGCCGGGTGCTATAATCTCCCTTTCTGCCGGTGAAAGTTTCTTCATCAGCGGCCTTGGGCGGTGAACTTCCTGTGGTCCCGCCAAAATGGCAACAGAACCTGTAGCAACAGGTCGGTGCCCACTAAACGCGCTGAAGCGGACTGCGAACGAATCCTTCGGGTTTCATAGCGCTCGTTTCACGCCCATTGAGGAGAGAGAAGCCGTGCTGTCAATGGTTCGTAGAGAATTTGTGTTCTTCGCTGGGCTATTAGCAGTACCTTCGACCGCCAGTGGCCAAATCAAGCCCGCAGTCGTAGCGCAACCCACAGTCTTACAAGAGGATGATGCCAGGCTGCCGCGGCTCAAGCGCTTCTTCGTCGAACGGAAAAGCCCGTTGTCCCGCCTTGCCGCGGAATTCGTGCGCGCCGCCGATCGATATGCGCTCGACTGGCGGTTGCTTCCTAGTCTTTCGATGGTCGAATCGGACGGAGGTAGAGCGTCAAGGAGGAACAACATCTTTGGCTGGAACTCCGGCCGATCCGGTTTTCCGTCGGTTGAAGCAGCGATCGATATCGTCGCCGCCAAGCTCGGCACCTCGAAGCTCTACCGAAACAAGGATTTAGATAGATTGCTGAGGACCTACAACCCAAATCCCAAGTATGCTGAACGTGTTAAAGCCGTGATGCAGACGATTGGAGAGGCCGCCTCGCCTGCGGTTAGTGCTGCTGTGAACTAGGTTCCTTGCAGCAGATGTACACCTAAGTACAAACCGCCAAAAACCAGCACGGCTACGACGCCGGCCAGAATGTAGCGCATCATCCGTTCTTTGCCGCTGGTCGATTTGTGCTCGTCCAGCCGCATTTGCTCGTCGAGGCTCTCGAACATATTAACCTCCAATAAAGGCCATATAATGCCGGGACTGACAGAGTCCCTTTCCGAGCTACCGGAATTATAGTAGATCCCTGGGAGGAAAGATAGGGGTAAGGTACCGTAGGGTTCAGCCTGTATGAACCCTGAAGTTTCGAAGGTCGTCGAGCACGCGACGGGGTACAGCCAGGTTGCCGTTGACGCCCTTGCCGAGTCGAATTCTCGGCTTCGTGTCGCCATGGAAGTCCGAGCCTCCCGTGATGGCGAGCCCGAGCTTTTTCGCAAGAGCCTGATACCGCTCCATGTCCGCTTTCGAGTGGTCGGAGTGATAAACCTCCAAGCCCCGAAGCCCGTTATCGCGAAGCTCAGTGATGAATTTTGCCTCACGTTCGTGATCGCGGATGCCAAGACGAATGGGATGCGCCAGCACCGGCAGACCACCGGCCCTTTCGATCTCTTCGACCGCGGCCGCGGTGTGCGGGCTGTCGCGCTGGACAAATCCAGGCGCGGACTCGCCGAGATACTTACGGAACGCCTCGTCCGTATTCGAGACGTATCCTTTTCGAACCAGCAATTGAGCGAAATGTGGACGTCCGGTGAGGGTTCGGCCTAGTGCCTGCACCTCGTCGAGTGTAATTGATACGCCCATCGACTGGAGCTTGTCGACCAGCTTTGTGTTGCGTTCCCGCCGGGTTCGGAGTAAATCGGACAGCCAGTCGCGGAACTCCCTCGCGGGCGCTTCATGGAGGAAATATCCCAGTATGTGTACGGACCACGCGCGGTCGGAATCGAGTTGTCCGTCCTCTCGCCGGCTGTTCACCTCGATGCCGCAAATGAGGTCGAGGCCATTCTTTCCCGCGAGTTGGGCTGCTTGATCGTAGCCCGCGAAGGTGTCGTGATCCGAAATAGCCAGTGCTTCCAGGCCATCTGCGAGAGCAGCCTCGACGAGCTCGGCGGGGCTGTATGTGCCATCGGATTCGTTGGTGTGGGTGTGAAGATCGATCAATGTCTGACTCAGAATCGGGGTTCATCGCCCGACTCGAAGTCGAACGTTTCGCCTGCGGCGTGGAGGAGTAGGTGTCCGGTGCCCAAAGGCTTCCCGGCGCTTTCGAAGAACACGGCTCCGTCGGTGGTCTGGCCGGGAGCCAGTTTCACCGGAACCAGGCAGATTGCGGATGCTGCGGCGGCTGCCTTCAGTTTGGCGGACGAAACTTCCGCAAGCGCATTCTGGCGGCGAATCTCGTAACCGTTGTTCGACTGCATCTTGGTGTTGCCGTAAAGGCTCGCTTCGTAGGTGGCAACCAGTTTGATCACGTCGTGTCGTCCAGCCTTGTGAATGAAGGAGTTGACCACCGTCAGCGCAGGTGTGGCATGGAGGGTGATGCCATCGTTTTTCTCGAACGTAAAATCCTCCGGCCGTACCACCCAGGCAATTGGGGAACCGTTCGAGATCGTAACCTGCACAATCGCATAGTCTTTCACCTGGGCCGTCAGGTGGGCGAACATCACTGTAACGCCTCCTTTGGTGAGCGTCTTATAGTGGAGGCCGTTGGACTCGAAGTCAATAACTTGCGCGTGCAGACAGGCGCTGGCAATGACCGCGAGAATACACCAGCGAGAGCACATACCTAATACCATCATAGTGGTCCGAGCATACTGGTCCAAGGCCGAAACGGGCGAACGCTGCTAAACTAGGCAGAGCATTTTGACTTTTGAATATGACAAACGCCGGAATCAGTCCAAGTAGACACGATCTCCGCGGGCAAGGGATTGAGAAGTTTTCAACCGCGTACTGGAATCTGGGGCCCTCCCGACTCATCGAAAGAGCACTCGAACACCACGAGGGTGTGCTGTCGGCCGACGGCTCGCTTGTAGTGAAAACCGGGCAGTTTACGGGCAGGTCACCCAAAGACAAATACGTCGTCCGGGACGCCGGGACCGAACATACAGTGGACTGGGGCAGCGTCAATCAGTCTTTGAGCGAAGAGGCGTTTAATGGTCTCTATGCTCGTCTGCTGAAGCACTGGGAAACGAAAGATCTGTATGTGCAAGATTGTTTTGGCGGCGCGGACCCGGTATACACTCTTCCGGTCCGCGTCATTACAGAACGGGCCTGGCATTCTCTGTTTGCGCGTCAGTTGTTAATTCGCGCGGATGCAGCACAACTCGCAACTCACAATCCCGAGTTCACCGTCCTTTTCGCGCCAAGCTTCCAGTCCGACCCGTCCATCGACGGCACGCGCTCGAAAACCTGTATCGCCCTGAGTTTCAGCCGCCGTATGGTGATCATTGCCGGTACAGAGTATGCCGGCGAAGTGAAGAAGTCGATCTTCACGGTCCTCAATTACCTGCTTCCGGCGCGCGGCGTCCTGCCGATGCATTGCTCGGCGAACATCGCGTATACCGGCGACGTCGCATTATTCTTTGGCTTGTCTGGAACCGGCAAGACGACCCTGTCGGCCGATCCGGGGCGGCGCCTCATTGGCGACGACGAGCATGGTTGGAGCGATGACGGCGTTTTCAATTTCGAGGGCGGCTGCTACGCGAAGTGCATTCGCCTGTCGCAGGAAAAAGAGCCGCAAATCTGGAATGCGATCCGCTATGCCACCGTGCTGGAAAACGTCGTGGTCGATCCGGAAACACGCACCCTGGACTTTGACTCCGACGAACTGACCGAGAATACACGTGCTGCTTACCCGATCGACTACATCGAACATGCCGTTACACCGAGCGTCGGCGGGCATCCGCATCATATCCTCTTCCTGACGGCGGACGCTTTCGGCGTTCTTCCCCCAATTTCCCGGCTCACTCCGGCCCAGGCGATGTATCACTTCCTAAGCGGGTACACCGCCAAACTCGCCGGCACGGAGCGCGGTTTAGGCAAAGAGCCGTCCGCCACTTTCAGCGCTTGTTTCGGTGCGCCGTTCCTTCCCCGATCTCCGCTCGTATACGCCAGGATGCTGGGCGATAAAATGCGGCGGCACAACGTCACTTGCTACCTCGTCAATACAGGCTGGGTCGGCGGAGGCTACGGCGTCGGCGAGCGCATGAACCTGCCATACACCCGGGCGATGGTCAATGCCGTCGTGGAAGGCAAATTGGACCAGGTGGAGACGGTGCAACACCCGGTTTTCCAAGTCGCTGTGCCCGTGAGTTGCCCCGACGTCCCATCGCGAATGCTCGACGCGCGTGCCCAGTGGGACAGTGCGTCCGCCTACGATCGCGCCGCGCAGGACCTGCTCGCGCGCTTCCAGAAGAACTTTGAAAACTTCGGTTCCGCAGGCCGGGACCTTGTCGAGCACGACCGGCAAACAGAAGCCATTGGAGCGTCCAGAAGCCTCTAAAAGCGACGTGCAATAGCCGCAAACTGTGGCTTTGTTGCAACACTTGTATCTTTACAAATCCTTGGGAATCAAACAGCTAGGCAGATACGTCGGGATTGTATAAAATGGAACCTTCGTACAAAAACCTAATTCCCGGGGAGGGACTCCTTGCGGTTTGAAACAACGGTACAGCGGCCAGTGGAAGCGGTCGGTGTCGGTCTGCATAGCGGCGTTCCGGTTTCGATCAGGATACTGCCCGCACCGCCGTCTACGGGCATCGTATTCGTTCGTACGGACCTGGACCGCTTTACGATTCCGGCCAGTTGGCGCTATGTCGCGCGCGTGAGCTATGCGACCAGCCTGATGCGGCAGGGTGTGCTCATTTCGACCACCGAACACCTGCTCAGCGTGTTCTACAGCATGGGGCTCGATAATGCCTATGTCGAGATTGATAACCTCGAGGTTCCGATTCTCGATGGCAGCGGCCAGCCATTTGTCGAGTTGCTGCGCAAAGCGGGGCTGAAATCATACCGCCGGCGCAAACGCTACCTGCGGATTCGCCGGCCCGTCAGCGTAGAAGCCGACGGTAAGCGCATTTCGATTCTTCCCGCCGATGCTTTTCTGCTCACGTGCGATGTGTTCTTCGCCCATCCGATGATCGGACGCCAATCGCTCGACCTGGAAGTCACACCCGAGGTTTATGCCGATGACATCGCGCCCGCGCGAACCTTCGGGTTTGAGCACGAGTTGGATCAAATGCGCGACATGGGACTAATCCGCGGCGCCACCCTGGAGAACGCATTATGTTTCTACGGCGATGGGGTGCGCAACGACGGCGGCCTGCGGTTCGAGGACGAATGCTGCCGGCATAAGGCGCTCGACCTGATCGGAGATCTCGCGTTGATCGGACGTCCGCTGCTGGGCCATGTCATTGCCGAGCGCGCCGGCCACGCCATGCACACCGCACTTGTGGCGAGGATCATGTCTGACCCTAGTCTCTACGAAGTCATCACCTTCGACCAACTGGCAACGCGGGTCACGCACGCTCTCGTGTCTTGATCAATCTCGCGAACTTCTTTACTCTGCTCCGAGTAATTCTGACGCCCTTTGCCATTGCGGCGATCGTCAATGGGCAATACCGGCGCGCCTTCTGGCTCGCCATCGCGGCGGGTGTCACCGACATTTTGGATGGCCTGGCGGCACGCACCACCAAACGAGTTACGCGTGTCGGCGCATACTTCGATCCGATCGCCGATAAGCTGCTACTGGGCGCGAGTTACATCGCTTTCGGCGCTACGCGCCTGGTGCCGTGGTGGATGGTGGCGCTGGTTTTTGGCCGCGATTTGTTCATCCTCGCGATGGCGGGCTACGGGTATTTCTTTACAACCCTTCGCGATTTTCCACCATCGATTTGGGGTAAGCTCAGCACCCTGGCCCAGATTCTCGCGGCACTCGCCGTGGTGAACGAGAAGGCCGGATCGGCGATTCCGGCGAACCCGTTCCTGTGGATTATGATCGTTCTCACCGTTTGGAGCGGGGTTCATTACGGCTGGCGCGGTTGGGCCCTTTTGCGGGCCTCCAAAAACGCGTGACGTTCCCTAAACCGCACAATTGAGAGAGCAGTTTAAATACTGCCGCCGGCTTCCTGGTGCCAGGAGATTTTTGCACGCCTGAGAGAGTGTGGACCGAGACCCAGGAGGTCGCATCCCTCAGCAATGACAGCCTATCGCAACGATAGGATGGCACGTGGACGCCGAATTGCAAGACCAGCTAGGGTTTTATTTAGCCGAATGCAACCCGCATTCGTGGTGCGGGTCGACAACCCAATAGAGGAGCCGTATGGAAGGCCTTTGGCACAAGAACGCGATCGTTTACACCGTTGACTTGCAATCGTTCGCGGATGGGAACGGAGACGGGGTAGGCGATTTCCTTGGTCTGTCGGGGAAACTCGACTATCTCGCGGGTTTGAACGTGAATTGCCTGTGGCTCCAGCCGTTCTTTCCGTCGCCGGGCCGGGACCATGGCTATGACATTAGCGACTATTATGGCATCGACCCCCGATATGGGACGCTGGGCGATTTCGTGGAGTTCTCGCAGGCAGCGCGCGATCGCGGCATCCGGATCATTGCGGACCTGGTGGTGAACCATACCTCAATCGACCATCCGTGGTTTCAGGCGGCGCGGCGGGATCCGAAATCCAAATACCGGAACTGGTACGTGTGGTCGAAGGAGAAACCGCCAAACGCGGAACAAGGCATGGTTTTCCCTGGCGTCCAGAAGACCACATGGACATTTGACGAAGTCGCGGGTGAATACTACTATCACCGCTTCTACGATCACCAGCCGGACTTGAACACCGGCAATCCGGAGGTGCGGGCGGAAATCGAGAAGATCATCAAGACGTGGCTGCAACTTGGTGTGAGTGGCTTCCGGGTTGATGCGCTTCCCTTCGTGATCAGCACGAAAGGCCCGGGGTGCACGGCGCTCGGCGACTGTCCGGAGTACCTCGTGGAAATGCGGCAGGTGCTCTCTTGGGGACGAGGAGACGCCGTGTTCATGGCGGAGGCGAACTTGCCTCCGGACCAGGTCCCGATGTATTTCGGCGAGGGCGACCGGGTCCATGTGATCTTCAATTTCTATGTCAACCAGCATTTGTGGCTGGCGTTGGCGCGAGAGCAGGCGCAGCCGATCCTCGATGCCTATGCCGCGCTGCCGCAGATTCCGAAGTACTGCCAATGGGCCAATTTCCTTCGTACGCACGATGAATTGGACCTGGCGCGGCTGAGCGACAGCGAGCGGCAGGAGGTCTTCGATAAGTTCGGCCCGGAGCCGCGGATGCAGTTATACAACCGCGGCATTCGGCGGCGGACAGCTCCAATGTTGGGCAATAACCGGCAGCGGCTGGAACTTGCGCACAGCCTGATCCTCACGCTTCCGGGGACACCCGTCCTGCGGAACGGGGACGAAATCGGCATGGGAGAGAATCTCGATTTGCAGGAACGCGATGCGATCCGCACGCCGATGCAATGGGCCAATGCAAAGAACGCTGGATTCTCGCCTGCGGCCCGCTTGGTGTTGCCGGTGGTCAGCGGCGGCGAGTTTGGGTATGAGAAGGTGAACGTCGCGGCTGAGCAGCGCGATCCCGGTTCGTTTCTGAACTGGATCGAGCGGATGACCAGGCTGCGGCTGCGATGCCCGGAGTTCGGCATGTCACGGTGCGAATGGTTGGAGACAGGCGACCCGGCAGTCCTGGCACACTGCTGCCGCGGTGAAAAATCGAGCGTGCTCGCAGTGCACAACCTCAGCGGCCGGGAGGTGGAGACGACGATCGAGCTGGGGCGAAAAGTAGATGGACTTTACGATCTGCTGAAGAACTGCGAGGACCGGGCGGATGGCGATGGCCGGCAGCGAGTCCGACTGGAGCCGTATGGATATCGGTGGATGCGCGAAGGACGCGGGTTGGAGAGCCTGGCAGGAGCAATCGAATAGAAACCAGTCGCGGATCGACAACAGCGCCGACCCACGACAGTCCTCGGTTGACTTTTCATTTTCAAATGCCACATCGAACCATCGCGCAAGTGGATTTCGTCGAGCAGGAATATGGCGGTTCGTGCTCGAAGGGATACGCCATACTCTAAGAGTCTCGTGAACCTTACAGACTGGTTGTTATCCGATCTCCGCCTGCCGAAGGGCATTCAGAGCGCGTCCGAGCCGGAGCACGCCTGGTGGCGCGTCATGTGCCTGACCGGCGTGGACTATTTTTCGACGCTCGGGTACCAGCCGGGCATCGCATTTCTGGCCGCCGGCCTGCTTTCGCCCGTGGCCACGCTGATTCTCGTGCTGGTAACGCTGTTCGGCGCTCTGCCTGTTTACTGGCGGGTTGCGGCGGCAAGTCCGAACGGGCAGGGGAGCATCGGCATGCTGGAGAAGTTCTTTCCGCAATGGGGCGGCAAGACGATGGTGCTGATTCTCCTCGGCTTCGCTACTACCGATTTCGTCATCACGATGACGCTCTCGGCGGCTGACGCGGCGGCCCATGTCGTACAAAACCCATTCACACCCGGCTGGATGCAAAGCCAGATCGCAGTAACACTTGTCTTGCTCCTTGTACTGGGCGCGATTTTCCTTAAGGGGTTCAAAGAAGCTATCGGAATTGCGGTCGCGCTGGTGGCGCTTTACCTGGCCCTGAACGGAGTGGTCGTGGTGGTCGCCTTCCGCCAGGTTCTCCTGCACCCGGCCGCCTTCACCAGTTGGAAGCACAATCTGCTCGCGCAACACGGTGGGCCGTGGGCCATGATCGGGATCTCGTTGATCCTGTTTCCGAAGCTAGCTCTCGGACTTTCCGGATTCGAAACCGGGGTGGCGGTGATGCCGCTGATCCGTGGCGACGATCTAGCCGCACGGGTACGCAATACCCGAAAGTTGTTGGTGACAGCGGCCCTGGTGATGAGTGTGTTCCTGATGGCCAGCAGCATCGTGACCAGCTTGTTGATCGAGCCCGATAAGTTTAGGGAGGGGGGCGAGGCGAACGGTCGCGCCTTGGCCTATTTGGCGCATAAGTACCTGGGCAACGGCTTTGGATCCGTCTACGATGCGAGTACGATTCTGATCCTTGCATTCGCCGGCGCCTCAGCAATGGCCGGCTTGCTAAACCTGATTCCACGATATTTGCCACGATTCGGCATGGCGCCGGAGTGGGCCCGCGCGTCACGTCCCGTGGTGCTGGTCTTCATGGCCGTCGCTACGATCATCACTCTACTCTTCCACGCGGATGTGGACGCGCAGGGAGGCGCCTATGCCACCGGCGTTCTTGTTCTGATCGCGTCCGCGTCGGTGGCTGTAACCATTGCCTGGTGGAAGGAATGGCTTCGCTGGCCTTTTCTGGTCGTCTCAGCCGTCTTTCTCTACACGACAGTGGTGAACATCCACGAGCGCCCGGAAGGAATCAAGATCGCCGGATTTTTCATTGGAACAATGGTGGTGACCTCGGTGGTCTCACGCGCGCTGCGTTCTACCGAATTGCGGATCAGCGAAGTGAAATTGGACGATTTTGCCCGTACGCTGCTGTCGAAGGATAACGACCAGGTGATTCATTTGGTGGCGCACCGGCCGCGCGTGGAGACCGAAGAGGTGCTTGACGAGCTTGATCGCAACGTGCGAGATCGCTACAGTCTTAGTCCTGAGGAGCAGATCTTCTTCCTGGCCGTACAACGAGGCGACGCCTCTCAGTTTGAAGACACTCTTCGCGTTACAGGACAGTGCCTGGGGAACCATGCCGTACTGCGGGCGGAAAGCCCCGTTGTCGCTAACGCGATTGCGGCGCTGCTGATCCATCTGGAAAAAACGACTGGCCGGATTCCTCATGCCTACTTCAATTGGACCGAGGGGAACCCGGTCGGGAACCTACTGCGGTTTCTCATTCTGGGTGAAGGCGACGTTGCGCCGATTGCGCACGAGGTGCTCCGGCGCACCATTCCGGACCCTCAGCGCCGTCCCGTAATTCATGTGAGTTGAAAGCGCGCCTCGATTTAACGACACGCGCTCTTTCTGAGTGGCGTGCCCGCCTGGATGGGTCGATGATACGTTCGAATGGCGGCCGGAAGCTCAGGGCGCGTAAATGACTCTGACTTCCCGGTCTGTCTCCCATGGCGACGTCTCAATCGCTGTACATGGGGATATTGGTTAGACTCACGCTATGCGGCTGGCTTTCGGAACTTGTCTTGCATATCTTGCCGCCGTTTCGGCAACGACACCCGAAATGACCATGGTTGCTTACCTCGGCGGCATAGGAACGGACGACTGCGATGGCATCACGCTCGATCGAGCAGGCGACATCTACCTGGCTTGCCACTCCGACTCGCCGGACTTTCCGCACCTGCCCGCCAAGGCGGGGCTGCAAGCCCGGGATATGGATGCAGTGGTCTTGAAGATCGAGGCTCGCACGGGCCGAATCGTGTGGGCCACGCGTACCGGCGGCAGCAAATGGGACGCCGCGGGCGATCTTGAGGTCGGGAAAGATGGGTCTGTGTACGTCTTGGGACAGACCGAATCGGCCGACTTTCCTACGACTGCGGATGCCGTGCAGCGTCAATTCGGGGGACCGCGGCGAGATGTGGTTGTGCTGAAGCTGGATGCCGGCGGGAAAATTGTATACTCCACCTTTTTGGGCGGCACGAAGAATGACGAGCCGACTTCCATGGCCGTCGCCGACGACGGCACGGTCTACATCGGTGGGGTAACGATGTCGTCGGATTTCCCGGGTTTGCGGGTCGGCCAGTTTGGGCCGGGCGGGTCGCCGGACGGGTTTGTCGCACGCTTGCGGCCGGGCGATCCGAAGAGCTTGCAAACGGCTTTGATTGGGGGGACGGGAACGGAGCAGGTCACCGGTGTGGCGCTCGATAGATCCGGTAACCTCTTCGTCGCGGGATTTACTACCTCCAGCGACTTCCCCACGAAGAATGGCCGGCAGCTGCCTTTGGGGGGCGTAGCCGACGCGTTCCTGGCGAAACTTCGCATCGCCGATTGGAAGTTGGTGTTCTCTACCTACTTGGGAGGCTCAAAGAAAGACGCTGCCTACGGGTTGTCACTGGACCGTTCAGGCAACCCGATCGTTTCTGGAATAACCGAATCGGCCGATTTCCCGAGCACAGAGTCCGCGTTCCAACCGAGGCTGCGTGGCTCCGTTGACGCGTTCGTAACCAAGTTCAGCGCAGACGGCGCCCGCGTGCTCTGGTCGACATATTACGGAGGCTCCAAGTCCAATTCCGATCAGTTCTTAGGAGGCAGCTTGGCGGTTGATGAGAACGGCCGCGTCTGGTTCACAGGCATGACCAATTCAATGGATCTGCCTACGCGAAATCCATCGCAGCCAGCGTATGGGGGCGGCGATTTTGACGGATTCCTAGCGTCTTTGTCGTCCGACGGGGCGAAACTCTGCTATGGGTCGTATTTCGGCGGAAACGGCCATGACACCTTAGAAGGAGTGACCGTCCGTGGCGGGAGAATCTATGCTTCGGGCATCACTTCATCCACGAACCTCCAGCAGAAGGGTTCGCAAGTCCAGCGAGCTTACGGCGGTGGCCCCTATGACGCGATTGTCGTCGGCTTGAGCGCGCCTGTCGATCGCAACTGTCGTTAGAATCACAAGGATGGATCCGTTCTTCGGCTTCCCGCCCATCGCGTTCCTCTTGCCCGTGCGGGCGACCTTCTTTTGAATGGGCCCTTTTTCTGCGCGGTGCCTTCTCCGGTGCAACGTCCGCGCGAGTTTGCTTAGCGGCGGTGGCGCCTTCGCGCGCACTTCGCATCGGCGTTTGGGATGTTGAACTTGCTGCTCAACGTCTGCGCGGGCTTGGCGCACACCATGGATCACTATTGGCGGCCCGAATCAGCAACGAAATCTGCGCGGAGGGTGCTGGTGCGGGCTTTACTCGCGAGACGAGCGTTACGGATGGGTCGGAGCCTTTTTTGTTGGCGGCCCCGACAAAACGTGAACGTCGGCGATTTCGCACGCCTTTTTGAGCGACCGTAATCGACGTCCGATCTCATATCGAAACATCGCCCCCACGATCGGTGTAAGCACTCGAAGATGAGGCTGAATCTGAAACGAATACACGAAGGCTACCTCCGTTCGATTCGCCTCGATCGAGTGAAAAATCCACGAGGCCGCAAATCGCTTGAGTATCCACGGACCCTTCGTCATCTTCACCGCGACCACTCTCGGAGGCTCGTACGAAACATATTCCGTTTCCATGCCCATTCCGAACCAGGCGACACACCAGCTCCGAGTGCCGACACCGAGCGCGCCGTCGTTGCCCAGCAAAATCGCTTCACGAAGGAAGGGATCCCACGCCAAGCGCTTGGAATAATCCTGGCTGAACACAAAAATGCCATCAGCGGGAGCGTCGATCAATTCCGTAACACCGATTCTCATCTTGAGCCAGCCTAACAATTAGCTTTGATCATCCGCATCAGTGTGATGGTACTGAACTCAGTTCGGGAATTGACCTGGCATAGAAGGTGGGTGTGTCTTCGCGGAAGCACGTTCTTGACGGCGAACTGAAGATTCCTTCTCCACTCGCGCCTATGGAAGGTGGCGCAGGCGGTTTCGCCTGCGCATGCCGCTCTCAAAGACTCTGTCACTGCTAGATCATGGTTTCCCTAGTGGAACGCGACGCTTAACTTCTTCGATCCAGTTTACGACCAGGTTCAGTTTCGTCGTAGGCGGCACTGTTGGCCTTTTGTGGAGTGCCGCGATGAAGTGCTGACCATCCGGATAAGGATCGTAACCGCGCGACGGGATGCTGGCAACGTTGCTGGGAAAGGTGAACAGTGCCCGCGGAATGCCGGCCCGGAACGTGTCGCCTGTTTCGACGTCCACCGCCATCAAGGCTGTAGCAGTGGTATCAGAGGCCCGACTCAAGTAGAAGAGCTCGCGGCCTTTACGGGCCCAGGCAGGATTGGCACCCCCGGATAAAGAGATACGTTGCTTGTGCCCCGGCCCCGGAAACGCTTGCACGTACACTTCGTTTGCCCCGGTCTCGTTGGAAACATAGGCCATCCATTTGCCATCAGGCGAGAATTCAGCGTCCTGCAAAGCGGCCTTCGATTCGAGGACTAATTTGGGCTCGGCAGTCTCACCTGGACGTGGCCTCATCGGCATGACCCAGATCTGTCGGAAACTGTCGTCGCTATTAGCCAGGTACATCAGCCATTTTCCATCACGGGACCAGCTTGTCGGTCCTGCCCTGTAGCTCTTCGAAACGATAGTTTCTCTTGCTCCTTGCCCATTCACTTGCAGTGACAAAATCGCGCCCGATGGAGCCAGGTACGCAACCTCGCTTCCGTCGGGCGACCAAACGGGCATGGTCCCAAAGGTGTCCGTCGTCAAACGGGCTGAGGTTCTTCGTGCCAGATCGTAAAGTTCCAAATCATAATTCCCCACATTGCGACCTGGAGGCGATTTTCTCGCTACCGCTAGGGCACCGTCAGGAGAGAATCGCACGTAGAAGACAAGATCTCTGAAGTTCAACTCGGTCACTGCTCCGCTCCTGTCTAGACGGACCAGGGAGCCCGAGTCCGCGGGATATAGGCCCCCGGTTGCGTATACCAAGGTGCCGGAACGTCCTACCGCAAATTGCCCAATTCCCGAGTCCAGATATACGTTGAGCATGTTTACCGACTGCATCACATTGTCAAGCATCGGGACCGGCGTTCCTGAAACGGCTAGTTTGTTTGCATCAAAAGGTAACCCCAGAAGGGTACCTCGGCGCAGGAAAAGAAGGTAGCCCTGCGTAAAGTGCGGACTGGCGCCGTCCTTAACGAGCGTACGCGGCGAACCGCCGGGTGGAAGAATTGCGATTTCAGCGTCGTCTCACTCAGTTGATCGCCGGATCGCAAATAGCAGTGTCTTCCCGTCAGGCATGAATTCAGGTGATGAATAAGCGTGCGCTCTGTCCGCGGGCGCTTGAAGGACAGTTTTGGGCTCCCCACCGCCGGCGGAGACCTCCTTAAGCGAGTAATTTTCGGAGAAGACGATCAACCCTCCCGCTCCCCACGTGGCTCCCCAAAAAAGGCCAGCCTGCGCCGAAGCGGTTTTACAGATTGTCAACACCGGTCCGTTACGGATCGGGACCTTCTTCAGTTCGTTGCCCGCAACGAATCCGACCCACTCACCATCGGGCGAGAAGAATGGCGCTTCGCCATTCTCCGTCCCCGGGATCGGAACAGCGGCAACCTGATCGAGCGCGCGCCGGTAGAGTTGTGTGGTCGTTCCGGATTGACCACTGAAGACGAGTACAGCGCCATCGGGAGAGAATGTGGACCGGGTCGACCCACTGTGATCAGTGTGCGAATATGACTCATCGCCGCAGCATACTCGGGGTTTAGAAAAGCTGCCCCAATCAGAGCCCCTCAGGTAAGCGTGCGGCCCTCACGTGTTTGCATGCCGCGCCTCCCACTCGGGGCTGTTCAGAAACCAGGTATCGTAGAGGTCCTGAACGTCGCGCAAGCTTTCGGGCGCTGTTCCCCTCGCGCGATGCGCGTCAGTTGACGGAAGTATTCGAAGCGCTCGACTCCCGGCACGATCACGATCAGAAGCTCCGAACGATAACCAGGCAGGGCCGAAAAGGCGTGCGGCGACGCGGCGGGACGACGATCACATCACCGCTTTCGGCTCGGACGACTTGCACGCCTGAGAGAACCTCAACCGCCCCATCGAGGCCGTAAAACATCTCCGCCGAACGATCATGGCGATGAGGCCGCGCACCGTCGACACCCTTCTCCAGGTTGACGCGAACGGTGGACAGCGCGCCCCCGCAAGAGCTGCTGTCCGCGAGGAGCGTCACCTTGGCGGTTTCGCTGCCAACCACTTCAGCGTCGGACGCGCGGACTATGACAGGACGATCAAATTGAGGAACGATGATGGACATGGGGCTCTCGTTAATTCGCGATGTGGACTGGTACTGCGGGGCTGACCTGCTTCTCCAAAAGCGATCGCACCGACTCTAAGGCAGAGTCGCCACCTTGAGCACTTGCATATGCGATATAGCCATCCGGCCGGACGAGCGTGATACCGGGGCGAGCAGTGGTTCTCAGCTCGAGAACATCGGGGAAGGTTCCGAGGAACTCGTTTCCTGCCCGGCCGAAGGTCCCCTCGCCATCGTTGATGAAAAGGAGAAAGTGGCTGCCAATGCCATTGCCGCCGCGAATAGAGTCTTCGAAATACCGTTTCCCTGGACCTTCGACGATCGGGCTTCCGTGGTAGTCGACGCCCAGCTCAGAAAGCCTTTGAACGAACGCGTGCTGGAAGGGAGTCAGGCGAGACACCATCGGGATAAAGGTATCGCGAAGGAGTTGGGCGAACTTATTCGGTGTTCCCATCACCTTGGTCAATCTGTCTGTGGTCTCAATCACACCCTTGATCACCGGCAGTCGTTCCGCCTCATAGCTCGCGAGCAACTCTTCACTACCGTGACCGCGAAGGAAAAGGTCGAGCTTCCATGCCAGATTCCAAACGTCATGAAGCCCGGTATTCATCCCCTGCCCGCCAAAAGGGCTATGAATGTGAGCGGCATCCCCTGCTATAAACATGGATCCCTTGCGCAAGTGCGCCGCGTTCCTATGATGGATCCGAAAGTAGGTGCTCCAGTGAAGCGCGCGTGCCTCAAGTCCATCCGGCGCCCGTTCAGCCAGTATCTTTCGCACAAGCTCCATCGTGGGCGCATCGCCTTGGGGTTCCGCAATAGTTGCGACGATTCTCCGCCGCTGCGCGCTCATCGGAAAAATGGCGACTGGCCCTAATTCGCTGGGGCATAGCTGCAATTCATCGGCAGGAAGCACATCGTTCGTTTCGACGTCTGCCAGCATGAAGGAGTCGTGATATTCTCCTCCTTCGAGCTGGAGATCTAACGCATGCCGGACCATGCTGTGAGCGCCATCACAGCCGACCACGAATAATGCATTGAGCTCCGCCGATTGGCCAGCACGCTCCGAGGTCACTTTGACGTAACCATCCTGCGGAGATGCGGAAATGAAGCTGGTGCCGTATTCGACATCTCCACCTCGGCTGCGGAGCTTATCAAGGAGAAGCTTTTCCGTGACGTCCTGGGGAACCATTGCAACAAACGAGTAAGGAGTTTCCTCGGGAGCAAACCGCATGCGGGCGAGTGTGCGTCCAGTGGTTATAACGGCGACATTTGTCACGCGGTTAGCCTTTTCGAGAAATGGAGGCACGACTCCCGCCATATCGAAGATCTCGAGAGTACGGGGAAAGATTGCAAGAGCCTTCGAATGTTCGGATTGCCCTGAGTGCGCCTCAATCAACTTGAAGCGGATACCACGGCGCGCGCACTCGTTTGCAAGGAACAATCCGACCGGGCCGGCTCCGACGATCAAAATATCCGTCCGAATCCCTGAACCTGACATGCCGCATTCTCCTCTCGAAAAACCGTGCCTTTGCTGCCTTATTAGAATCGCGGTAAGGGCAGAAGTTGCAGTTCAGAGGGGTTAATCCCGGCTGGAAGCGCCCCGCGGCGCCGCGGCAAAAGGCTCCGCTCGAAGCCGCAAACCGTTCGCGAAAAACGACACCGTATGATAGAACCCCACGAGAGCAATCATCTCGAATATCTGCTCCACACTGAAAGCAGTTGCGAGAGCCTTCCAAAGCTCGTCCGAAATGTCGGTGCTATCGTGCAATTCATCGACCAGGCGGATGAGTAACTGTTCTTCGCCGCTCCAGATCGGGTCATTCCCGTCGCCCTCTGCGGTCGCTTGGATCTGCTCCGGAGTGAGCCGCGCGCGTTCACTGAAGAAAGCAACATGCACGCCCCATTCGTAGGTACAGCCGCAGCGTGCGCACGTGCGATCGATGATAATTTCCCGATGGCGTAAAGACAGGGGGCCGCGGTCGAGAAGGCTGCCGGCTCGGAAACGCTCGTAGATGCGGGGGACGCGAGCGAGAGTTGTGAACAACGACAATGGCTCGATTCCGGGCGGCATAATCTTGTCGAAAATCGCCTGCACGTCGGGCGGATAAGGAGCCGGGATCGGATCCACGCGGGGCGGCCCATCGGGTTTCGTCTTTAGCATGGTCCAATGTTAACGGACACTTTCGTCATCGGTACGACCTATCAACCCAACACGGACGCCAACACCTGAACGCCGCGGCGCAACTCACCAGGCGCGCAACCCGCGAAGCCAAGAACTAGTCCGCTTGCCGCCCGTAATTCGTCCCTCAACCAGCGCCACAATTCCTTAACGCCGCGTGGAGGGGCTAGAGGAAGATCCTGGAACTTTGCAGTCTTGGCCATGAGTGGACCAGTCCATATTTCGATTATGGTCCGCTCCGCAGGCCATTTCGCGACATCTCTAAAGCAGAGGTGATGAAACTAACATGCAACCACGTTTGGAATTCGACAAAATTGCTCCCGATGCGTTCCGGGCTATGGCGGCGCTGCAGTCGTACGTGACAAACTCCGGGCTTGAGCATGAGTTGATAGCCCTGGTTAAGCTTCGGGCATCGCAAGTCAACGGTTGTGCTTACTGCATCGACATGCATACCAAGGACGCCCGCGCGAATGGTGAATCCGAACAGCGCCTGTATAGTCTGTCGGTCTGGCGCGATGCTCCGTTCTACACGGATCGTGAGCGGGCGGCGCTCGAGTGGACCGAGGCTGTCACTCTGATCAGCAATGGCCAAACAGCCGACGAATTATACGAGCGCGTGCGTCAACGCTTCACCGAAAAAGAGCTGGTGACTCTCACGATGGGCATTATCGCTATTAACGGCTGGAATCGCCTCTGCATTCCTTTCAGAGCGGTTCCAGGAGACTACCAGCCGAAGCCAGTGCATGCATCCGCGGCTCAGACAACCTTCCAGCCCAGCCAAACCAGGTAGGGAGAGCGATCCGACTCTCCGCAAAGGGTGCCTGCGGAACTGAAGAAACGGCAGTTCCGAGCCAGGAAGGAGTTGCATTCCATGGCGTGTACCGTTGAGGTAGCCGCCACCTCATCGGCTACGCAGCAAATGGTGCAGAGAACTGTATTCCGCTCACGGCCAGTCAGCACGTCCACGTGCGGCTGAAGTTGATCAGCCGTAAATCCAGCAAAGATCGCATTCACGAGGGAGTGAATGCGATTGAAATCGAGCCGTTCCTGCGCGTGCCAGCGTGGCATAGGTTAATGAATTCGTCAGCCGACCTGGTTCCCGGGTTGCCACTCCACTTCCAGGCGATCAGGTTATGCAATTGATATCGCCGCGGGGACTGGGAACCTTTACCACCACTGGACCTAAGGCGACCGCAAAGGACGGGCTTTTACACTTCTTAACAGAGCACAGCGGATCCTCCGTCTATAAGCGTACTTTCCCGGCCTTCCGTCCGACCCGATGTACTGTGTCCGCGATTGATTCGTGAAGTTCAACAGACTGCGTAGCGATCCCTTTCTCCAACACTCGTACCGCCGACGGATTGGGCTTACACTGTTGTGTCGCCATCGGCGGAGTCATCGCGCCCTCCACTTCCAGTCGGCAACCTCGTCGTGATGGAAACCTGAAATGGAAAGTCGCCACCGTCTGGCGCTCCCGCCCGTTCTGCCGCCGGCCTTGAACGCCAATAGACCCTTCGTCAGGACTGTTACGGATATCCGCCGATCGGGTCTGGGCCGACAGGCGGCCCATAGAGGCGCACACGAGAACTGTTTCCAGATGCTGAATAGTAGGCCGGCCCGTCCAATTGTGAGAGCCGCACGACTAATCTGGTGTATATATGCTCAATCGAGCGCGAGCACTCTTGATGGCCCTGCTCCCGGCCGTCATGCTGTCCGGCGGCGACTTCCAGATGAAGGTAACCGACAGCGGCTACCTCGATACACAAGGTTTCAGCGTCATCCTGTATCACAGTACTTTCCATCCTGTATTTGTCGACCAGAAGAACACCGCCATGGAGATGATTCTCCACGGCCACCGCATCGCCACGAATGGCGACGTACGCCTCGTGCCCACACCGGAACAGTGGGATGCGGTCGCGCAGCTTAAGGGCCGCAAGGCCGACAAGGAGAAGAATCGTCTTGAAGCGCAGCTTGCCTTCCCCGATTACCAGATGGACTACCGGCTTGAAGTGGCCGCCGAGCCGGGTGGCGTTCGGGTCAGCATCAACCTCGACAAACCGCTGCCGGAGAAGCTGGCCGGCCGGGCGGGCTTCAATCTGGAGTTTCTCCCGTCTGCTTATGTAGGAAAAACCTATTCGGTCGATAGCAGCACGTTCGGCGTGTTCCCGCACAGCCCCGAGGACGCGATGATCCGGGCGCCGCGGGGCGCCGACGATCCGAAGAAGCTCGGCTACCAGGAGGACTGGGACGCCGCCAAAGGCTACACCCAGCCGCTTTCGTTTGCGACGGGCAAGAGCATAACGCTCGCGGTGGAAGACCCGCTGTATCGCGTCAGGGTGACTTCGGAGACCGCGCCCCTGTCTTTGTATGACGGGCGCAATCGTGCCCAGAATGGCTGGTTCGTCCTTCGCACTTTTATTCCTTCGGGTAAAACAGAAGGCGCTGTGGTGTGGCACATCCACCCGGACGTGATTCCGAACTGGACACGTCCACCGATGGTGGCTCACAGCCAGGTCGGGTATCCTCCAAATTTCCCGAAGATCGCCGTGATTGAGCTGGACCCGAGATTCAATGCACCGAAGACAGCCAAGGTCCTCCGGCTGGCGGAGGATGGGACCTACAAGCAGGTTTTCGAAGGCGAAATCTCGGCGCCTGTACCATGGCTGCGCTACACCTACGCGAAATTCGATTTTTCCGCGGTCAAGGAGCCCGGCTTGTACTCGATCGAATACGTCGGCCAGCGCACGGAGCTTTTCCCGATTGCGAAGGATGTTTACAGCAAGACCTGGCAATCGAGCCTGGACGGCTATCTCGCGGTTGAGATGGACCACGTCTCCGTCCGGGAAGGCTACCGCTTGTGGCACGGAGTGTCGCACCTCGACGATGCGCGGCAGGCGCCACCGAATACCCAGCACTTCGACGGGTACTCAATGGGCCCGAACACCGATTCTCCCTTCCAGGGTGGGCAGCACATTCCCGGTCTGAATGTGGGCGGTTGGTATGACGCGGGAGACTTCGACATCCGCGCACAGAGCCAATACGAGGTCATCCAGGACCTGGCGCTTGCGTACCGGGAGTTCGACCTGAAGTGGGACCAACTCATGGTGGACGAGAAGGCTCGCTCGGTGGAGATGCATCGGCCCGACGGCGTTCCGGATGCGGTGCAACAGGTGGAACACGGCATTCTTCAGGTGCTGGCGCAGATCAAGGCCATCGGACATCCGATTCCGGGTATTATCGAGCCGACGTTGCGGCAGTATACGCACTTGGGTGATGGCGCATCGAAGACGGATGGCCGCATCTACTCGGATAAGCTTGGTCTCTACGACGTGCAAGGGGATTTCTCGGGCATCCCGGATGATCGCTGGGCCTTCACGACAAAGACGGCGGCTCTCGAATACGGCGCGGCGGCCGCGCTGGCTGCAGCCTCCACGATTCTCAAAGGCTGGAATAATGCCCTCGCCAGGGAATGTCTCGAAACCGCGGTCAAACTCTGGAATGACGAAAAAGCCCATCCCACGCCGAGCCAGGCCCAGTCGTTCAACACCACCGGCGGGCAGGCGTCGGCGCAGGAGTGGAGAGCGGCTCTGGAATTGTTGATCGCCACGAATGGAGGCGAGCCTTATAAGAAGCGACTGCTGGAGATGTTTCCCGCGGCCAAGCAGCGGCTCGGGTTCGACGGCTGGACGGCTGTGCGTGCGCTGCCCTACATGGACCCGGTGTCTAAGGACCAGCTTAGAGAAGCGGTGAAAGCATACGTGACGCAGTTGGACCGCGAACTGGCCGGTACACCCTTCGGCGTTCCTCCGAGCCGCGGGGGATGGGGAGGCTCGGCCGCCGTGGCCGATCTCGGAGTGCGCATGTATTTCCTTCACGAAGCATTTCCCGACATCGTGAGCACGGAGTACACGCTTCGTGCCGCCAACTACATGCTAGGCACACACCCGGTTTCGAGCACCTCGTATGTGTCGTCGGTAGGGACGTCGTCGAAATTGAAGGCTTACGGCAATAACCGCGCCGATAACACCTTCATTCCCGGCGGCGTGATTCCCGGGTACATCATCATTAAGCCGGACTTCCCGGAGTGCATCGACGACTTCGGATTCCTATGGTTCGAGAGTGAATACGTAATCGATGTTGCCAGTAAATGGGTGCTGGCGGCGAATGCGGCGGATGCCATTGTGAGGTAGAGAGAGTCATGAGCCCGAAAATGCGGCCGGCGATGTTCCTGGCCTTCCTTCTCACCGCCTCGACTGGTGCACAAACCAGCGGATCGCGGATTGCCGTAACGATTGATGCCGGCGAAACTCACGCGCCGATTTCTCCATACATCTACGGCCAGTTTATTGAGCATATCGGCGACCTAGTGAACCGAAGTGTGTGGGCCGAAATGATCGACGATCGGAAGTTCTACTACACCATCAACTCGGAAGACCAGGCGCCGGCGCCTCCCACACAGGGTCCGCCGCGAGGACGCCGGCCAAGCCGCTGGCGGCCTATCGGCCCTGATTCAGCCGTCGTGATGGATCGCGATCATCCTTACGTTGGAGAACATACGCCACTGATCAAGCTCGCCGGTGCCGACCCGCGCGGAATACAGCAGGCCGGAATCGTGCTCCGGAAATCCAGAGCTTATTCGGGACGAGTTGTGCTGGCCGGCGGACCGGGAGTCTCCGTTACGGTCAGCATGGTATGGGGATCGGGACCCGCTGAGCGGCAGGCGTTTCCTATTCGCGGCCTTGAATCGAAGTACGCTAAGTTTCCCTTCGAATTCACCGCCGGCGGCGACACCGATAATGGACGGATCGAAATCGCCGCGACAGGGACGGGATCTTTTCACGTAGGAGCGGTCTCGCTCATGCCGGCCGACAACATTCGCGGTTTTCGCCGCGACACAACGGGACTTCTGAAGCAGCTCCGGTCGGGCATGTACCGTTTTCCCGGCGGCAATTTCCTTTCCGCCCACGAATGGCGCGACGCGATCGGCGACCCCGACCGGCGGCCACCGCTCTGGGACCCGGTCTGGTCGGCATTGCAGCCGAATGATGTCGGCACCGACGAGTTTCTGACGCTGTGCGAGCTTCTCGGAGTAGACGCTTTCATCAGTGTCAATGCGGGGTTCGGAGATGCTCACTCCGCCGCCGAATTGGTGGAATACGTGAATGGCGCCTCTGACACTCCCATGGGTAGGCTTCGCGCCGCTAACGGCCATCCCGCTCCGTACAACGTCAAGTGGTGGGGCATCGGCAACGAGATGTACGGGCCGTGGCAGTTCGGCCATATGGCGCTCAAGCAGTATGTGATCAAGCACAACATGTTCGCCAAAGCGATGCGCGCCGTGGATCCGACCATCACGTTGCTCGGTACCGGCGCCACTCCCGATGAGATGACCGTGAACGGAATCTCAATGCGTTCCGAAGGCGACTGGACGGGCGGCTTGATTGCCAACTGCCTGGACAGCATCGATGTGATGTCGGAGCACTGGTACAGCTACAACCATGAGAGATTCGACCTGAGTCAGAACAAGAGAGTTCCCGTTGAGGAGCCGCTGGTCGATGCATCTTACCGGCCTGCCAACCGCGTGCGCGAGAAGGTGGAGGCATACGAAGATTATGCGCGGCAATTTCCAGCTCGCAAGAACAAATACCTGCAAATGGCAATCGACGAATGGGCGCTCACGAGGCTGCCTTCAAATTTGAAACAAACGCTGGCAAACGCTCTCGTATTTCACGAGATGTTCCGGCACACGGACCTGATCCGCATGGCCGGGCATACCATGGGGACGTCTTCGATCGAGTTTACCGCCACGGATGCGGCTCTCAACACGACGGGGTTACTGTTTCAGCTCTATCGGGATCATTTCGGAAATGTACCGGTGGACGTGGGCGGCAATTCACCCCCGCCCTCGCCGAAGTATCCGGTAGGCGGCGACCAGCCGCGGGTGAACGCGGGAAGTCCCACTTATCCATTGGACGTGAGCGCCGCGTTGACAGCCGACGGAAAGCATCTGACGGTGGCGGTGGTCAATCCGACGGAATCCGCTCAGATGGTGGACCTCGCAATTAGTGGCGTGGAGCTGCGTGGCCATGGCCGGATGTGGCACATGACCGGCCCGGGATTAGAGGCGGTGACGGGCCTGAGCAAGCACGAGGTTCAGATTACCGAGTCGGCCGTGGACGATGTGCCTAAGACGCTTCAGGTCGCGCCCATCAGCATCGATCTGTATGAGTTTGAGAAGCGCCCATAGGTATCACGGAAGAAACTGATGCAGATCACACGAAGACAAGCCATTAAACTCGCGGCGGCAGGAGTCCCGGGCGCGCGCCTGGCGAATGCCCAATCCCCCTCGATCGCCTCGGGGCCGTTTGAAGCCACGCGCGACTCGCTGAAGTCGTATCGCGTCCCGGAGTGGTTCCGCGACGCGAAGTTCGGCATCTGGGCGCATTGGGGGCCGCAGTCCGCGCCGGAGTATGGCGACTGGTACGCGCGCAACATGTACATAGAGGGCAGCCGGCAATACAAATATCATCTTCAGAAGTACGGCCATCCTACGAAGTTCGGCTTCAAAGACGTCATCCCGACCTGGAAGGCGGAGAAGTTCGATCCGGCGTACCTGATGTCGCTGTACAAGAAAGCTGGTGCGAAGTATTTCGTCAGCATGGGCGTGCACCATGACAACTTCGATCTGTGGAATTCAAAGCTGAACCCGTGGAACGCGGTCAGCATGGGTCCGAAGAAAGACATCGTTGGACTCTGGCGGCAGGCTGCAATGAAAGAGGGGCTACGCTTTGGAGTAAGCGAGCACCTCGCCGTGAGCTATCACTGGTTCCAGACCAGTCACGGCGCGGATAAGGAGGGCGAATTCCAGGGCGTGCCGTACGACGGCGCCGATCCGAAGTACGCCAGCCTTTATCACGAAACGCATGACGCGCCGAAGGATCCGTGGGACCCCACGGGCGTTCCGGAAAAATGGAAGGAGCGTTATTTCCTCCGCATCAAAGATCTGATTGATCAGTATCAGCCCGACCTGATGTACACCGACGGCCCGATCTTCTTCGGGAATTGGGGCATAGCGCTCATGGCGCACCACTACAACGTCATCGCCGGAAACCACGGCGGCAAAGTGGAGGCAGTGTGGGCGAACAAGGGTAAGGACGATTGCGTGAACGGCACCTGCCTGCTGGATCTGGAGCGCGGTGTCGTCGACCGGATCTGGGACGATCCGTGGCAGACGGATACCTGCATCGGCGACTGGCATTACAACAAGGAAGCGAAATACAAGGCACCCAAGATCGTGATCGACATGCTGGTGGATATCGTCAGCCGCAACGGCAACCTGCTGCTGAATTTCCCTTTGCCGTCGAACGGCATGCTCGACGCGCGGGAACTCGCCATCCTTGACGAGATCACGAAGTGGATGGCGGTGAACAGCGACGCGATCTATGCCACGCGTCCGTGGAAGACGTTCGGTGATGGGCCTGCTCTGGCCGCGGCAAGCGCCGCGCGCCGCGCGGGCAACGATCACCACCAGGCCGGCGCGTTCAACGAGGCGGGTCGTAAACCGCTTACTGCCGCCGACATCCGATTCACCCGGAAAGGCGGTACGCTTTACGCTTTTGCGATGGGCAAACCTGAGGGCCAGGTTGCGATTCCGGCGCTGGCGCAGGGCGGCGAGTACAAGGTCGGCAGGATTCGCAATGTCGAGATGCTCGGCGACAGGAGCAAAGTGAATTGGAGGCAGGACGCCGGCGGTCTCGTGATTCAGACCACCACCGCGCCGAGCGAGCACGCGGTGGTGTTTAAGATCACCGGGGCATGAAGCCGCTGTCTCTCAAGCCGTCCGCGTGTTCCAGATTCCAGTGAGCACCCGACGCCAATTCTCGCCCAGGATGAGACGGATTTGCTCGTCCGTGTAACGGCGGCGAATCAAGCCTTCGGTCAGGTCGTAGGTTCGTTTCTGATGGTCGAGGTGTGCGACGGTTTCACGATGGTGAACACGATATCGCTTGTCGGCTGTCGTTAGAATCTGTTGCAACACTTTGGGATCGCCCAGGTCGTTGCTCTCGATTCCCATGTCGCTGCCGATTCCCACATGTTCAATTCCCACCAGTTGTGAAACATGATCGATGTGATCGATGACGTCGTCTACCGTGGTCGGCTCGTGATCTTTCACCATGAAGCTGATGAAGTTGATTCCCATGACGCCGCCCTGTTTGGCCATGGCCCGGATAGCTTCATCGGTAACGCACCTGGGATGACCTGGATTCAGCGCCCGGCAATTTCCATGCGAGATGATCACCGTCTGTTTGGACATTGAAAACGCGTCGAGCATCGTACGGTCGCCCGCGTGGCCGCAGTCCACTACCATGCCGACCTGGTTCATGCGTTCGATGATTTTCGAGCCGAATTCACTAATGCCGTCATCGTGCGGCTCAAATGCTCCGTTTCCGATCAGATTGCGGAAGTTGTAGGTCACCTGCGAAACGCGCTGGCCGAGACCGTAGAAGGTGTCAACGTCCTCCGCGCGGCGGAAGTGAGCGGAATTCTGCAGGCCGAAAAGGATTCCGTAACGACCCGACGTTTTGGCTTTCATGAAATCTGAGCCCGTGCCTATGCGAAGCAGCCAGTCGGGATACTGGGCGATGAAGCTGTTCCAGTCGGCGAAGAGGCGGATCCCGTCTTCATACGTATTGGCGCCGTCTCCGAAGTTGATGGCATTGATTCCTGAATCGCGGAAACGCTGGAAGTCAGCATTCGTGAAGGCGCCAGGCCTGGTGAGCCACGCGCGCAACTTCTCGCGCTGGTCCGCTCGATAAAGGAACTGATTGAGCATGTCGATCACGAGGGATTCACGCACCAGCCGCACGGCACGCTCCGAATACTGGTCGGCGCTTTGGGCGAACAGACGATACCGGCCGCGATTGAAGAAAGGAGCGGCCAGGAGCGCCGCGCCCGCTGCGAGCGCTTGACGGCGCGTTGTCGCGAGTTTTCGACCGATCATGGCGAGTTAGTCTATCACGCGGCGGAAACGCTCGCGCACATTTGTGCGTTCGATAATTGAGGCATGCAGATTTCGCGGACCGCGATCTTCTTCGCGTTCAGTATCGCGGCAGGCGCGCAGGAGTACAGCGTGGTTGTCGCGGGTCGAGTTGCCGGCAAGGAAACTCTTACTCCGGCTGCGAATGGCGCCGTCGTCGCGACCTATTCTTACAATGACAGGGGCCGGGGGCCGGATGTCACGTGCCGGTTCGTTTTCGATGCTGCGGGAATGCCGACTGCTATCGACCTCAAAGGAGTCGATTACAACAAGTCGGCGGTGGACGAGCATTTCTCTTTCAGCGATGGAGTCGCGCGCTGGAAGAGTACGACGGAATCCGGCGAGTCGCGAACGCGCGGCTGGTATGTCACTAATGGCGGTCCATTCTCGGAGACGGCCTGGCTGGTGCGCGCGCTCTTGCGATCTCATCGGGAATCCATGCCCCTGCTGCCGGGTGGCGAAGCCACGATAGAAAAAGGGCGGTCACTGCAGTTGAAGGCGCACGGCGAGACAGCTCACGTGACCCTCTTTTCTATTACAGGACTGGGATTCGCACCCACGACGGTATGGCTTGATGATCGCCATGAATTCTTTGCCATAGCGAGCGGGTTTGCAGTCGTCCGGGCAGGATGGGCGGATTCGCTCGATGAGCTGAGAACCGCCGAGAAGCAGACCGAAACCGCGAGATACCAGCACTTGACAGCCCAGTTCGCGCATCGGCCCGACAACGCGCTCGTGATTGAACACGTACGCCTCTTCGATGCCGAAAACGCCACGATGCACGACGATCAAACCGTTGTCATATCGGGCAACAGGATTCAGGCCGTAACCACCGGCGCCGCGGCCCAAGTGCCGGCGGGTGCGGAACGCATCAACGGCGCCGGCAAAACACTGCTGCCCGGCCTTTTCGACATGCACGCGCATTTCGACATCTCCGCGGGGCTGGTGAACATCGCCGGAGGCGTCACTACCGTTCGCGATCTGGGCAACGACATGGATCAGCTTTTGGCCTGGAAAGGGCAGATGGATGCTGACAAGATGATCGGACCTCGCGTCATTCTGGCGGGAATCGTTGAAGGCCGTGGTCCGTATGCCGGTCCAACCAACGTCTTCACCGACACGGAAGACGAGGCGCGCGCCGCCATCGAGCGCTACGCGGCGGCCGGTTACACACAGATCAAGATTTACAGCTCCGTCAAGCCTGCCCTGGTCCCATTTATCGTGCGGACCGCGCACGCCAAAGGCCTCCGCGTCAGCGGGCACGTGCCGGCCGGCATGATTGCCGACCAGTTTGTGGACGCCGGTGTGGATGAGATGCAGCACATCAACTTCGTCTTCCTGAACTTCTGGCCGGAGGAGTCCGCGAAGACCAACACACGTACGCGTCTGATTCTGCCTGCCGAGCGGGCCGCCGGCCTCGATCTGGACTCGCCGCAGGTCACGGCGTTCATCTCGAAGCTCAAGAGCAAACAGATTGTCGTAGACCCCACTTTAGGAGTATTCGAGGGCAGCTATGTGGCGCGGCCGGGCGTGGCGAGTCCGGGCTTGGCGCCGGTTCTTGACCGTTTGCCGGTGCAAGTGAAACGAGCGGCATTCCAGGGCGGCCTTCCAGCCCCTGGAGACAAAGACGACCTTTACCGGAGATCGTTCGATGCGATGATGCGAATGACCCTGCGGCTTTATCGCGCCGGCGTACCGCTGGTAATCGGCACCGACGGCCTGTCGGGAATCATGCTGCATCGCGAGTTGGAACTGTGGGCTCAAGCCGGAATTCCGCCTGCCGAGGTCTTGCGAATGGCGACGATCGGCGCCGCGCGGGTCGGAAGGGTCGATCGCGAACTCGGCTCAATCGCGCCTGGAAAACTGGCCGACCTGGTCCTGGTGAATGGCGATCCCATTCACAACATCTCCGATGTCCGCAAGACCGAGGTGGTGATCAAGAATGGCACGGTCTACCACAGCGCGGAACTTTATCGGGCTGTCGGCATGAAGCCCTGATCCACATATTCCGCGGGGGTTTTGCGGACGTCCCACACGAGCCGCATCCAGGCCAGGGCGCGCAAGATGCCATGCCCCAGATCGATCTCGCCGCGCCCCATGCTGAACTGCGCCGATGAAGGATAACGATGGTGGTTATTGTGGAATCCTTCACCTAGCATCGTGTAAGCAACGAAGTTGTTGTTGCGGCTGTTGTCGCGTGTTTCGAAACGGCGCGTTCCGAAGCGGTGAGCGATCGAATTGACGGCGAAGGTAGCGTGATAGAGCGCCACGGTGCTGACCACAAATCCCCAGGTCACCATTTGTAAAGCCGAAGTGTTCGGCAGGATGGCGCCCAGCGCTGCCAGGCAGGCGATCATTACCGCGGGAGGTACAAGAAAGTGCCGGTCGATCCAACGAAGCTCGGCGTACTTGGCGAAATCCGGAATCTGTGACAGCCCTGGGGTGTCTTCACGTTCGCACACGATCCATCCCATGTGAGCCCACCAGAAGCTTCCGCTGACGGGTGAGTGCACGTCGCGGTCGGTGTCCGAGAAACGATGGTGGTGGCGATGGTGCGCCGCCCACCACAATGGTCCCCGCTGCAGAGCGCAGGTGCCGATCCACGCCAGCACAAACTGAAAAACGCGCGTCGTCTTAAACGAGCGATGCGAGAAATAACGGTGAAAGCCGCCAGTGATCGCGAACCCCCGGACAAGGTAGGAAACAACCAGCGCGGCTGCCGCAGGCCAACTGATTCCCGTCCAGAGTACAAGAAAGCAACCGGCGTGGAGCAGGAGAAAGCCCCATGTCCCGAGCATCCGGAAATCGATGGCGGGGCCCGACCGCCGCGGCGTTAATTCGGCTTCGGGAGCCGCCACCGTTGTTTCAAGCATGGATAGCATCCTTCGGCAGCTCAAGCATCACGCGATATGCGGTGGTCAGATGCGAACGGGCGTCTAGCATCTCGGGCAGTCCTGCCAGGTACAGCCGGAACATACGAAATGTCTTCTCTCCAAAGCGCTCACGAACGGCGTTCCGGTTCCGCTCGAGATTATTGAACCAGTGTTGTGAGGTCAGGTAGTAGTTTCGCCTGTCATTGTGAATGCTGACGATCTCAAAGGGGGAACGTGTTGCGGCTTCGGTGAACTTGGGCAGGTAGACGCGGCTGGTGCCTCCCTGATAGATGTACTTGCTGATGAACGCAGGAAAGACGAAATCCTTGGTAGCGGCCATGAAATCGAGATAGACGCGCCCGCCTGGTTTCACAAGACGCGCCACGCGTTCCAGGGTACGCTCGTAATCCGCCAGCTCCTCGATGACCCCCAGCATCGAGATGGCGTCGAACGTACCCTCAGCTTCAAATTCAAAGAAGTTTCCGTAGTGCAGCGTTGCCGGAAGCTGTTCCTTGTCGATCAATTCCCGCTGCACCCAACCGAGTTGGTGGCGAGACAGCGTGATTCCCGTGACGTTGACTCCACGTCGGGTCGCAAAACGCAGAAAGGATCCCCATCCACAGCCGATGTCCAGCACTCGATCGCCCGGTTTCAGTTGAAGCCCTTCGAATGCCAGGCGGTGCTTGCGCTCGCTCGCCATTTCAAGGCTTTCGTCCTCGCGCTCGAAAACTCCGGGTGTGTAGGTGTTATAGGCTGCGTCGAGAAAGTAAAGCTGCAGGTTCTCCGAGTCGTAGTGGTTGTGGACCCACGCTTCCTGCGACTTCGATTTCCCGGCAAGCAGTGGCTGCAACTTACGCCACGCGGTGATCCAGACGCTCTGGTCCTCAAGCAGGTCGCGCAGAGCAATGACTCGCTGCATATCGCCGCCGATATCGATGTCATCGTTCATGTACGCTTCACAGATCTGCAGCTCATTGAGGGACTGAATTGCGCGCAGGCCGCGCTGGGTACGAATGTCGATCGTGAATTCAGGCGGGCGGGCTCCGACTGCTGCGCGATACCCGCTGGGAAATTGAAACTGGCAAGCTACGGCCGGGTTTCCAGCCAACAGCCGCTCGAGGAAAGTAGCGACCGCCAACTCACCTCGCCGCGGCATGGAAGCGGTTTGAATTCTCTCTAACGTTTGCATGATCTGCTCCTTCTATACGTGACGCAACCACTCGAACACCTGATTTTCGAGGCCCGTTCGCGCACGCGGCATGCCCAGGTCCAGGTTTGGGGCAAATGCCAGGTGCCCGCCGAAGGCCCATCGCACAGTCACTGGACCTGCACCTTCGCCGAGGGCCCAACGAACCGTATGAGCGGGCACGATCGGATCGTTTGAGGCGGCTACCACGAGGCAGGGAACTTTCAAGCGGTGAAGATCCGGGATGACGCTGACCTGTTCGTAGTAGTCCTGGACGCTTCGAAATCCAAATCGTGGAACGATTGCGGCCTCATTCCAATCGGAGCATTGCCTGGCCTGTGCCACCAGTCGGAATGGGGTTACGGCCCGGCCGCGAGCCTCGACCTGCGCATAGGCGCGATTCAAGCCTACGTTAATCGCGCGCTTGTAGACGAAGCGCGACGGCGTGTCGCAGGCGTTCATCACAGCGGCCAGGTCGAGCGGCGGGCAGATGGCCGCTACCGCCGCGAGCCGGCTGTCGACATTATCGAGAGCCGATCGCAGAGCGATGTTTCCTCCGAACGAATACCCGAGGAGCACGATCCGCCGGTAGTGAGAAAACCGGGAATCGCTGAGGAGCGCCGCGATGTCGGACGAGAGCCCGGCGTGATAGATGTCCTCGCCGGACATGTCCGCGCCGCGCATCGAAATGCGGAAGGAATCATAGCCCGCCCGATAAGCCGCTTCCGCAGCCATTGCGCAGTAGCGGCTCGTCGCCGAACCCGCCAAACCATGAACGATCAGCGCCAGTGAGTCGCTTGAACGCTCGCGCAAAAGACCCGTCACATTCACGCTGCCGAAGCGCTGATCTGGCACTCGGAACGACAGACTCCTGGTGTTTTGTTCGCACACCGGCGCAAACGCCGCGCGAAGCCCATGGCCGATCGATCGTACATGTCCGGCCAGGTCGCTCCCGCCGCAGGGCGCAGAGGTCCAGCCGAGCAGCCCTTCGTTCAAGGCCACCGTTCCGCCACTTGTGAGGGTAATCAAGGAATTCATGATCAGATAGCCATCCGCTTAAGCTGAGGTGTCGAATCGGCGGCGTCCGACAGCATAGCCGCCCGCTTCTTGCTCGTGATCACGCGCGACATCAGGCGGCCATCGCTGGCGTGGCGAATCTCAGCCTGGTGGCGTCGGGCCTGGTCGGTGTTGAGCAGATCTGTAAATGCGACCGTCACGCCTTCGCCCGGGTTCATGTTGGCGAAATAGTAGGTTTCGCGGTTCTCCACGGCGTAACAGGCTTCTGAGGACTCTCCGAGTAGGGCCACCTCGCCGCGTTCCACCAACTCGTGAAAGCGCGCGAAGTAAAGCAGGCCCGCTCCGTTGTAATCGAGGGTCAGGGTTGGCTGCCAGGTACAACCCGACAGAATCGGCTGGGCGCTGCCGGGGCGCCGTTTCTGCCGGCGAAACCGATCCTGTATATCGGAGTGGCTGCCATAGAGACTCTCGGTTACTCCTGGGATCACGACTCTGGTCAACTCGTTTCCCCAATTGTCACGACGCCGGAGAAATACGGAGAGCATTTCGACAACAACGGAGGTTTCCCCGCAGTCCCAACGGTGGAGGCTCTCAGAGCACGTGCTGTTGAGGTGCTCGAGCCGGCTTTCATAGTGAAGCATGTCGCCTTCCGTCAGCCCTCCGAGACCGGAGCCGGAAATCCGAGTTGCGACGAAGCTCGCATAGACTCGCCGGCCGGCACTGTCCTTCAGTTCGTGCGAAAGCGCTCCGATCCGTTCGCAGATCATCGTCCAGTGGACATCGCCGCACTTCTCGAGAAGCCAGGTTTCCGAGAGGCCCACCCCACACAGCTGCGGCATACCAAGCCGGAGACTACCTTGGGCTCGGGAGAGTGGAGGGTGGGTTGTGGACGTTAGCGAGTTAACAATGTTGGAGGCGATCATGTGCGTACACATGTCATGCGCAGCGGTGTGGGGAAATGGCTAACGGGAAATGACTAATTTTGCGAGTACATTTGCACTTCAATGGCTCGTAAGGCAGGATTGGATCCTGGTGGCGCAGGCGGTTTCGCCTGCGCGCCGCCGGCTCCAAGCTTCTACATCCTGGAGCGTTGAGTTTTCGACCGCGCTTTTACAGCGCGCGCCAAGCTACGGCTGCAGTGCGATGGTGGCGTTTCCCGCAGGGCCGGAGTAAACCAACTCCAGCGAACGAATGTGTGTGGTCTTTCCCCGATATTCGAAGAACAGCAATCCGGCTTGAGGTAGGGCTCGGTCGCCTTCCAACATCGCGGCCCTGAGTACCCGCTGTTCCATTGCCCGGCGAAGCTCGATCGGCATCTTCGGGGGCGGCGGCGGGGTGTTGTCGCTGCTGCCTCCTCCACTACCGAGACTGGTCTTCGATTTCGAATCCTGCTTGACTGGCGGCTCCCATTCCGGATCCTTGAGCGATTTGAACACCAATTCGTAGGGCTGGGCGGGGTTCGGCTGCTTCTTACCGTTTATGCGCAATGCGAAGTCCGCCTGGGAAAGCTTTAGCCGCGCCCCCGACGGGCCAAAAAGGGCCGTTTCGACGACGATATACTCTTCGCTGGCGTACGTCGCATCGGGAGTGGCGATGGCGTGGCCAGTGAATTCGGCGCCGATGGTGACATCACCGGCTTTGCCCTGAGCCTGATACTCAGTGGGTGCTGCTCTCGGCGGCATTCCTTTCGATTCGTCGGGTGGAATCTCCTTGCGGGGCGCATCCGGGGCTTGTCCTTGCGGCTGCGCGCAAAGGGAGCCCGCCGGGATCGCAACCATCAAGACACCGAGGGCCAGAACCGGGAAAAATTGCATTTCAGTTTCAAACTAACATAGCAGCCCCGCGGGCGAACAGAGGGGCAACACTATGCTCGCCTCACCGCCGCTACAGCCCGAACGAAGAACACGTCATTATGCCGGTCGTTGGCGGGCAGGACCCACGGAATCCTGGGCTGGTCGTCAATAATGTCGAATCCTGCAGCCAGCGTGGCGGTTAGTTCCGCATCGCTGACCCACTCGCCCAGTGGCGAGTAGACAGTCGAATAATCGAATGGCGTGGACAATAGCAAAAGCCCGCCGGGACGCACGCATTCCAGGAGATTGTGCAGCGCCAGCCGGGGATGTCCGATGCTGTCAATCAGGTTGATCGCCAGCACCACATCCATGCTGTAACGCTCGAACGGCGGATCCTCGGCGCTGGCGATATAGAACCACGCATTCGGCAGTTTCCACCGCGCCGCGCGCACGCGCTCGAAGTGCAGGTCGATGCCGACCGAGCTTGCGACCTTCTCCGACATAATCGCGGTATACCCGCCGGTCGCACAGCCGGCATCGAGTCCCAGGGCGCCGGGACGCATGTGGCGACGGACCCAGTCGGGGAGTTGGCGAGACATCTCCGCCAGCTCTGGAACGGGGGTTCCGAAGTGCGATCGCAGATAGGAGTCCAGGTGACGTTGCCGGATGCGCTCGGCATGATCATCGCCGAGAGGTTCGTCCAGGAGCCAGTCCATCTCGGGTGACAGATCGCCGCGGCGCAGGATAATCCAGCGCTCTCCGCGGACGTACTCGCTCCAGGCGGGCACTAGAATCGGGACGCCGTCGATCACGGGAAACCGGAACGCGCACGTCTCCAGACCGCAATACAGGAATGATTTGACGGGCCCAAACAGGTGGCTCGACCGGCAAGCGGGGCAGATGACAGGAAGCTGGTCGGGCATCAACCGCCCGTAATCACGTTCGGACTGCCCTTCACCAGGAAGCCAAGCCCGCCGCAGTGCAGATCTTTATCCATCAGGCGGTGGGCGGGGAGCTTGTTAATGAAAACGGTCATGCTTCCGGTCAATGCCATCCACTTATTCGGACCGCAACACAGCAAGTGAAAACCTTTGTCCGTGATGCGCAAGGCGGGCAGCTTGTTCACGAAGACGTTCGGCGAACCCGTAATCGCAGGGCCCTTAACGGGATGCGGGCACAAGGGACACCAATGGACATCAATGGGATTAAACGAGATGTCCAACAATCGGCCTTGTGGAGGCATGAGACCACTCTATTGTACATGTGGGCCATACCCCACGTACCGTTACACCGGCATGGCTAACAATCTGCGGCCGGCCTCTTCAATGGTCTCGTGTTTTTTGCAGAAGCAGAACCGGACGAGATTGCTGCCGTCTCGCGGATCGGCGAAGAAGCTCGATCCGGGAACAGCCGCAACGCCCGCGTGTTCAATCATATGACGAACCATTGCGTAGTCGTCCTTCATGCCGAAGCTACTGATGTCGCTCATGATGTAGTAGGCGCCATCGGGACGGAAGCAGCGGAAACCAGCCTTCTCCAAGGCTCCCAGCATCATGTCACGGCGGTTGCGGTAAGAAATGGCGAGATTATCGTAGTAGTGCTGAGGCATGTTCAGCGCCAGCACACCAGCTTGCTGCAAAGGCGCGGCGGCGCCGACGGTGAGGAAATCATGCACTTTGCGGATTGATTCGGTCAGGTCGGGCGGTGCGAGTACCCATCCTACGCGCCAACCGGTCACCGAATAGGTTTTGCTCATGCTATTGACGATGATGCTGCGCTCCCTCATCCCTGGGAGGCTGGCCATAAGCACGTGCTCGGCGCCGTCGTACAGGATGTGTTCGTAGATTTCGTCCGTGATGGCGAGCGCATCGTATTCCTGGCACAGGTTGCCGATGAACTGCAATTCCTCGCGGCTGAATACCTTGCCCGTCGGATTGTTGGGTGTGTTCAGGATGATGGCCTTGGTCCGGGAGCTGAAGGCGCGCCGCAAATCGTCGGGATCGAACGACCAGTCCGGAGGCCGCAGCGACACCAGAACGCGCGTCGCTTCGCAAAGCATGGTGTCCGGGCCATAGTTCTCGTAGTACGGCTCGAACACGATCACCTCGTCTTCAGCGTTGGTGATTGCCAGCATGGAGGCGATCATGCCTTCTGTGGACCCGCAACAGACGGTCACTTCGCGTTCCGGATCGAACTCCATCCCGTACCAATTCTTATACTTGGCGACTAGGGCGTCCCGGAATGGCTTGGCGCCCCAGGTGACGGCGTATTGATTGATATCGTCCGCGATCGCCTGCTGGGCCGCTCGTTTAATATCTTCGGGAGCGCTGAAATCGGGAAATCCTTGTGCGAGATTGACGGCGCCACATTGCATGGCGAGCCGCGTCATCTCACGAATTACGGACTCGGTGAAGTTTGCTGTTCGTGCGCTGCGGAACCGTTCTCTGCGATTTTCGAGTGCTGCCGGTTGAACCTGGGTCTTTGTCACTGCTGTTGCCATTATCTGTAGATGCTAACGCAACCGGGTCCACACCCGCATAGAGGCGGCGGTAGACATCGGCGTTGCGCAGAACGTTCTGGACGTAGTTCCGGGTCTCCGTGAAAGGGATGCTTTCGACGAATTCGGCGGGCTCCTGGAAAGTGCTCCAATTGCGCCAATTCAGTACTCTGCTCTTGCCCGCGTTGTAGGAGGCGAGGGCCTGTTCCCAGTCGCCATTCAGGGAATCGAGCATGATTTTCAAGTAATACGTCCCGATTTCGAGATTGACATCCGGACTGAACAACATGTTGGCCCGAAACGGCCGGATATTCAGGCGGCGGCTGAGTTCACGCCCGGTCGACGGCAGGACCTGCGTCAGTCCGTAGGCGTTCGCAGGCGAGATGACTTTAGGGTTAAACTCCGACTCCTGGCGGATCAAACCAGCCACCATGAAGGGATCCAGCCCGCGTTCCTGCGAATACCCCTCCAGCGACTTCCAGAACGGCAGCGGGAACGCGAGCCGCCAGAGCTTCTGGGTGGAGGTGTCGAACGGCAGGTTCATGTATCCGGGGGCGTAGTGCTTGATCAGCCGAATCCCGCGGTCGGGGGCGTTCTGGCGGACCGCGAGTTGCGCCAATTCGATGGCCATAAGCTGCGATTGGCCGTCGTGTTGCGCGCCGAAGCGGAGTTCGCCCTCCGCTAAGTCGGCGAGCCCGGCGGACGCCAGAAGGCGGGCACGTTCGATGCGCACCTTATTGGCATCGTTAGCTTCCGTGATGATCGTCGGAACGCGCTGTGGAAACGTGATGGCTGCCAGGAACTGACCGGCGGCGTCCGACGGGGTCGCTTTGCCGATAGCGGCGTCGTTCATCCGAGCCCGTGCCAGCAGCGCGTAGTACTCGTTCGGAAACTGCGCCGTGATCTTTTCGTAGTACACCCGCGCGCTGCCGGGATCATTGGCCGATTCTGCGATCCGCCCCAGAAAGTACAGGGACGCGCTGGCGTTCTCGGAACCCGGATAGTTCTTTACGTGCGCGGCCAGAAGGTCCCGCGCGCCCTGCCGGTCCTTGAGGTATTGACTCCACGTAACGTTCCACTGACAGGAGGCAGCTTGCGGATCGTTTGGAAACGATTCGTAACAGGCCCGGTAGGCGGCCTCCGAATCCGCCGGCTGGTTCTTGACGCGGTAATAGTAGCCCGCTCCAATGATGGCGCGCAGGCGCCATGGCGAATCGGCGTGTTTGCTCGCGAGGTCGTCCAGAGAGCGCTTCAGATCGTCCTGTGCGTCGAGACGGCGGGCTGCCTGAGTCAAATAAAATAGCCGTTCCGCATCGGCTTCGGGAGCTTGCACTTCGAGCGGCCGGAGATAGTGCAGCGCCGCGGCAGCGTCCTTGAGATAGAACATCGCGGCTCCCAGACGGACGCGGCCGACGTCCAGGTCCTCACCATTCAATTGCGGAATCAGGGTTTCCAGTTCACTCTTAGCTTTCGTGTACTCGTGGACATCGAGCAGTTTCGAGCAACGGACCAGGCGGCCTTTTGGCGTTAAGGGTGGATAGTGCGCGAGCGCAGCGCCGGCCTCGTCTGCTTCCGGAGTCTGCGGATACTCGGTATAGATGCGGCTGAAATGCTCGGCGGCGGAGGTGCCATCGCCTGCGGCTTCGTATGCTTTCGCCAGGAGCAACTCCAGCTTTTCGGCGGCCAGCGCGCTCTTGTTTTGGTCGAGCAAAGCCAGCGCTTTCTTTGGGTCGTTCTGCTGGATGGCGGTGTTTGCCGCCAGCAGGACTGCTTTCGCCAGGAGCGGGGAGACCGGTGAATGCGCGAGAGCCGGCGCGATCGCGGAGTCCGCGGCAACAAGATTATGCTGCTCGAACTGCGCGGAGGCTTTGAGAAATCCCACGTAGTCAGCTAACTCGGGAAGGCGTTTTTCAGCCGCCTGGAGGTGCTCGATGGCGGCCGGGTACTGCTTGGCGTCCAGTTCTTCGTTGCCCAGGACGAGCTGTGCGAGAGCTCCGTCGCGGTCCTTTGCATGAACAGTCGCGTAGTGCTGGAGTGCGGCCCGCGTTTGAGCCGTGGGGTGATCGCGATACTCATGGGCGAGACTCTCCAGAGTCTGGGCGTGCGCGGTTGTAAACAAGAACAACAGGCCAAAACCGAGCGCCCAAGGTGTGACTGCGAGGCGGCGCGGGCGGTTTCCCCTGTGCATTCCTGTTTTGTCCGAAGGCCCGCTAAAGCCCGCTCCACCCTTCCACCGAATCCAAAATTCGGTGTTGTGCGAAGTCACAGGCAAGTTTGCGGTGCTAAGCGAGCGGACCGGGATAATCGGGGCCAAGCAATTCCACATCATCATTTGCCAGCGTTCTCAGGAGTTCTACGTGTAAATAATCGACCATCGTGTTGGAGGCCGATAGGAAATCACGGCGAAAAGCTTCTCGGGCAGCGTCGATCTCAGACTGCAAGGCAGCATACAGATTACGAGTCAGCCTGCCTTCCTTGACCGCATGCGATTTGTACAGCCGCAGCTCAGCGGCCTGCACGCGGGCGAATCGCTGCGCTCTCAGGTGCAGCTCCTGATCCTCTTTATTGAGGGAAAACCACGATGATATAGACGGTTCCGCAGGCTTCCCCGTTGCGATACTCACCAAGTGAGACGCGCCGGATGGCGCAGGTGCAACGGTTTGATTTTCGAGCACCAGGGACCCGACCATGGCCAGCAGTTCGAGGGCGCTGGCGTCGATCTCACCGTTAGTTCCCGAGTCGGCATAGAGGATGGCGGCGATACGGCTTCGCGCGGTGATGGGAAACAGGTAGAAACGCTGGTCGGGCTGCTCACCAGCCCACTCGGCAATGGGATCGGACAGTTCCCCTTTTGTGCGCAGCGCGACGATCGTATCGCGGGTTTCGACGACGTGCGCGAATGCCGGCGCGGAGGCCAGCGGTGTGTTGTCGATTTTACCCTCGGATGCGAAGCCGCGGTTGGCTTGTAGACGCAGCGAGACGCCACCCACGATAAATAACGCCGAGCGGTCGCACAAACCGGCCGTCGAGTCGATAAAGGCCTTACTCCAGGCCTCTTCGCTTTCAAAGTCGTGGAATCGGCGTATGGCCTGATTGAGCTGCGATGAGAGCTGGCGGCGCAAACGAGCGCTCTCAACTTCGACGGCTGACTTGAAATGCTGTTCCAGGCTCGCGGAAAGCTCGCCGAAGCGTTCTTCAAAGACACGTTCGAGATGACCGCGCCAACCGGCGGCCATCTGTTCCTGGATGCGGTCGACTTCGATCTGCCAGGCCGCGCTCAACTGCTCGCGGGCGGTCTCGCGAGCTTCTTGAATGGCGTTTTGGAGCGGGCTCGGATCCGCCATGTGGCTGAACATATTTTAGCAGTAACGTTTTGAATCGCCAGCGGACAGGCGAAACCGCTTGTCCGACCTAGTCCGCCGCGGCCGCAGCGGCGGCAAGCTGGCGGCGCGTCATGTCCTGTGCAATGGTCTTGGAGCCGGCCCACAGAACAATCGCCAGCGCAACCGAAAGGATTGGAATAACCACCATGGCCTGTTGCAGACCAATGGCTTTGAAGGCTTCCGTCAACTGCGTAGCGCCGGCGGCCTCGGCGGCGCGGTGCGCCATACGGTCGCTCAGCGCGCCGGTGAGCAGCGGCCCGAACGAGGCGCCACCGAGGTACATGACGAGGAAATACACCGACATCGCCGTTCCGCGGAACACGGGAGGAACGATGTCCTGAATCGAGGAGTACACGCAGCCGTAATACGAATTCAGAGATGCGTAGCTCAATGTGACGAGTATAACGGCGCTGATGAGCGCGCCATGCGGCTGAAGAATCCCGATGTACGCAACCGGCGCACCCAGAAGCGCTATGGTGGCGGCGGTGAGCATGCGGCCGTCTTTACGGGTGTGGAAAATGCGGTCGCCGATCCAGCCCGCAATCACGCCTCCCGAAATGCCTCCCACGGCGAACACGATCCCCGTGGCGATGCCCGATCGGGCAAGCGACAGGCCGTGGATGCGGCTCAGGAATGCCGGCAGGAATGTCCCATAGGCGTACATGTTGAAGTTGAGCAGGGCTCCCGAGGCGATGATCCACCACAGAGTGGGGATCTTGAGAACAGACCAAACGGACCCTTCCACCACTTCCGGCTTCGCTTCCGCGGCGCCACGGTCCGGCTCCTTGAGAAACAGCAGAACGGGGATCAGAACCAGGGCGGGCGCGGCGGCGGCCATCATTCCAACCCGCCATCCAAAAGCCTGCGCGATCGGCCCGCTGAAGAAATAGCTGAGAGCTCCCCCAATCGGCACTCCGAGCATGAACAGCGCCAATGCTTTGGAACGCTTTTCCGGAGGGACGAGATCGCCAATCCAACTGGTGCCCGAAGGCGCAACTACAGCCTCGCCCACGCCAACTCCGATCCGCGAGAACATCAGCATGGCATAACTGCTGGCGACGCCGGCGAAGGCTGTAAGGGCGCTCCAGATCAGTATTCCAACACCCAGCAATCCTTTGCGGCTGCGTTTGTCGGCAAAGCGACCGAACGGCACGCCAATAACGGCGTAGATCCAAATGAAAGCGCTGCCAAGAAGACCGATATCGCCGTCGCTGAGGTGAAACTCCTTCCGCATCGGCTCGGCGAGGGCGCCGGCCACGTGGCGGTCGTAGAAGTTCAAAATATTGATCGCGAACAGGACGGCGAGGGCGGCGGTATGCTTCTTCGGGGGCACAGGTGCATCATCCTATCACAAGCAGAAGCACATTACTGGAACTCATCCGGCTTTTGTGCGTAGTCTCCAGCAGAGGAATAGATGGACTTAATCCAGGATGTCCGCTATGCCGCCAGGATGCTGCGCAAGTCGCCGGCGTTCGCGTTGACCGCGACGCTGACCATGGCGCTTGGAATCGGCGTCACGACGGCGATCTTCAGCACTTGTGATGCGATGCTTTGGAGTCCGGTTCCCCTGCCGCACCTGGAGACCCTGGTCACGGTGCTGGGGCGGGTTCCGGACGATCCGGACCATTGGAACAGCGTTTCCCCCGCCGACCTCGCGGACATTCAACGCGAAAACACGTCTCTTCAAAGCGTTGCGAGCTGGACCTCCGGTCTCGCCAATCTGGCTGGAGCAGGCGGCGAGCCTGAGCGCGTCGAGCAGTCGCTGGTGAGCGTCAATTTCTTCGACGTCAGTGGAGTACAGCCGGCCCGAGGACATGCGTTTCAGCCCGGCGACGATCAACGTGGCCGCGACCGCGAGGTGATCCTGAGCGACCGGCTTTGGCGGCGCAGGTTCGGCGGCGATGCCGGCATCGTAGGGCAGTCGATCAAACTGGATGACGAAACGTACAGCGTCATCGGAATCATGCCGGCCACCTTCGATTTCCCGATCGCGACGGAGTTATGGACTCCTTTGGCCCTGAATCCCACGCAACTGACCGATCGCAATAATCAGGCGCTCGTGGCCATCGCCCGCTTGAAGCCCGGGCGCACAATCGCCCAGGCTGCGGCTGAAACAGACGCGACTGCGGCACGGCTTCAGAGTCTGTATACCGACTCGAACAAGAACCGGCGATTTCGTGTCGGACCAGCCCTGGAGTTTCTCGTCGACTACGAAACGCGTCACTACCTCGTGATGCTGTTGGGCTCGGTGGTTTTCGTGCTTCTAATTGCCTGTGCCAATGTCGCGAATCTGCAGTTTGCGCGAGCCACTGGGCGGATGCGGGAAATCGCTGTACGGACGGCTCTCGGGGCGGGCCGCGGACGGATTCTGATTCAGCTTGTCACCGAGAGTATCCTGCTGTCGCTGATGGGTGCGTCTCTCGGGCTGCTGGTCGCGCATTGGGGCATGAACATGATCCGCGGCGGTATGCCGGCTGAAATCGAACGCTACATTCTTGGTTTCAAGGACATCCACCTGGACGGCCGGGCCTTACTTTTTACGCTGATTGCCGCTCTACTCAGTGGCGTACTGGCCGGACTGGCGCCGGCATGGCAGTGCGCCCGGCCAAATCTGAACGAAACATTGCGCGAGGGTGCACGCGGTTCTTCGGCGGGCCAGTCGCGGCAGAGGCTGCGTAATTTCCTCGTGGCGGGCGAAGTGGCTTTAGCGGTTGTACTCCTCGTTGGTGCGGGCCTGATGGTGCGCGGCTTTCGCACCCTGCTGAAAAATGGGGCAGCGCTTCAACCATCTACCCTGCTCACGCTGCGGCTCGCAATTACCGATCACAAGTATCACGAAAAATACCAGGTGGCGGACTTCTATCGCACGGTCGTCGGTAGGATCGAACGCCTGCCGGGAGTGCGCTCAGCCGCGGCCGTGACTGCCATGCCTTACAGCAACCATGCCAGCGGCCGGATATTCACAATTGAAGGCCGGCAGTTAGAACGCGGCGACCGGCCCTCAGCCATGTATCAGGTCGCGAGCGCCGGGTATTTCGAGACCCTGCACGTCCCCCTTCTGCGTGGACGTGTGTTCGACGCCGGGGATGGAGCGCAGTCGCAGGCGGTCGCCGTCATCAGCGAACGCCTGGCACAGCGGTGGTGGCGTGACGAGAACCCAATCGGGCGCCGCATCAGGATCGGCGATGCCAGTTCGCGAAATCCGTGGGTTTCTGTTGTGGGTGTCGTTGGCGACGTCGTCCACAATACATACGACCGCAAGCCTCGCGCTACGCTCTATATTCCCGCGGAGCAGGCGCCGGAACGGTTTATGGACATTGGGGTTCGAACCGCGGCTGACCCCCTGCTACTGGCCTCTGCCGTTACCGCCGCGATCCGTTCGGTCGATCCTGAGCAGCCGATCACCGAGATGCGGACCTTGAGCAAATCGATCTATGACCAGTCGATCGGCCTGAACTACATGGCGGCGTTGATGGGGGTATTCGGAGCAATCGCGCTAATCCTGTCGGCAATCGGAGTGTATGGGGTCATGGCATACATGGTTTCCGAGCAGACGCAGGAGATTGGAGTGCGCATGGCTTTGGGCGCGCACCGGCTGTCCGTGCTGCAGATGGTGATGCGGAAGGGTTTGGTAGTAACCCTGACGGGCTTGCTTGTTGGTCTTCCGGCAGCCTACGGTTTTGCCCGCCTGATGGCTTCGTTGGTTTTCGGCGTGAGCGCTACTGATCCGGCGACGTTTGTGAGCATCCCCCTGGCGTTGCTGGCAGCAGCGGCCCTGGCGATTTATCTACCGGCGCGGCGTGCGATGAATATCGATCCGATTGTGGCGTTGCGGTATGAGTGACACTCTGATCTGCGTTTATCTGTCTAGCTGCGGCTCGTTTCGACGGGAACCTGTTCGGCCGCGGATAGACGCAAATCGGCTCACGCCGTGCGCGGGGCCGCGTAAGAGCTATTCAGGATGGCCGCTGCGATTCGTTTCAAAGGCACTACTTCATCGCTGGCCCCCAAGCGAATCGCCTCGCGCGGCATGCCAAAAACCACACAGGTTGCCTCGTTTTGGGCGATCGTGTGGGCCCCCGCTTGTTTCAAAGCCAGCATGCCTTGCGCTCCATCCGACCCCATACCGGTGAGGATCGCTGCCGTGAAGTGGTTTGCCGGCATTACTGACGCCGAGCGGAACAGCACGTCAACCGAGGGACGCTGATAGCAGACCAGTGGGCCATCATCCAGAACAACCCGGTAGCCGGAGGGATCCCGCTTCAACTGCATGTGGTGATTTCCAGGGGCAACCAACGCTAACCCGCGAGACAGCCGGTCACCACTCTCAGCTTCTTTGACCCGTAGCCGGCAGGTATTGTCCAGGCGGTCGGCAAAGGCGCGTGAGAACACTGCGGGAATGTGCTGCACCACGAGCACTGGCGGTGCGTCTTCCGGGAAAGACTCCAGAACCTCGCGAATCGCCTCAGTGCCGCCGGTAGACGCCCCGATGAGCACAACACTGTCGCTGTGCGCAGCCGGCCGCAGATCGATTGGACGCTGGGGAGGAGCTGCAATTACCGGCGGGGGAATTGCTGACGCCGGGAGAGGCGCCACTCCAAGCCGAGCGCGCGCGGCCGCCCGTATTTTGTGAGGCAGATCATTTTTCAGGTCGCCAACCGAATAGGGGCCTCCTGGCTTGGCCAGAACTTCGACCGCGCCGTACTGCATCGCTTCGAGCGCGGCGCGGCTGGAGGACTGCGCCAGCGAACTGATTACCACCACCGGAAGTGGATGGAACTGCATCAGCTTTTTGAGGAAGGTGAGTCCGTCCATGCGTGGCATTTCAATATCAAGCGTGAGGACGTCCGGCTCGAGTTTCAGGATCTTGTCGCGCGCCACGAACGCATCCGGCGCGACGCCGACCACCTCAATGTCCCTCTCCGACGACAGGGTTTGCGAAAGCAGCTTCCGCACAATCGCAGAGTCGTCGACGACGAGTACCTTGATCTTGCGTCCTGTCACGCTGGCGAGAAGAGAGCTCATGTGTGACTCCTATGGAGAACCGCGCCGTTGCGGTAGATTGCGGGACGGCAATAGGTCAGGGGTTGGTCCAGACCGTTGAGGCTCTCGGAATGTCCCACAAACAGGTAGCCTCCGGGCTCCAGGCATCTTGCCAGCCGATTGATCAGCCCGGCTTGCGTTTTACGATCGAAATAGATCATCACATTGCGGCAGAAGATGACGTGGAAATGCGGCAACGTGGGAAGCGGCTCAATGAGATTGAGGCGCCGGAACTCGACGCTCCGCATGACCTCGGGCTTGATCTTGAACCACCCCTTCCACTGTCCCTCGCCGAGCAGCAGGAAACGTTTGCGGAAATCAGGCGGCAGAAGGTCAAAGCGCTCCAGGGGATAAACGGCCTGCCGCGCCTTGGCCAGCGCGCGCGTGGAAATGTCGGTGGCCAGGATTTCAAAACTTCCGGGAACGCGGCCCGCATCGAGCATGTGAAAGGCGATCGAGTAGGGCTCTTCTCCGCTGGAACAGGCTGAGCTCCAGATCCGCATGGCCGATACCCCACGGAATTCCTCCGCCAATACTTTGCGCAGGAAGTCGAAGTGCGCCGGCTCCCGCAGAAAGCTGGTGTGATTCGTTGTCAACGCGTCAATCATCTCCGCCAGCGCCGCTCCGGTAACATCCCCGATCACGTGATCGTGATAGTCGCTGAAGGTGGAGAATCCGCCCTTGCGGATCAGTTTGCCGAGACGTGCCGATACCAGCTCTTCTTTGCCCTGCTTGAGGTCGAGGCCGAACTTTTGCGCGGCAAGTTTGCGGATCTGTTCGAATTCGGATGGCCGCAGATCACGAATCCGAGGAATCCCATTCGCGTCCGGCAGGCGCGGCGCCGATGCCTGTTTAAACATGTGCCTCGATCCCGAATATCCGCTCCGGATCGAGGATGAGTCCGATACGGCCATCGCCAAGGATGGCAGCGCCGGCCACTCCTTGCACATGCTGGAATTTCTCACCCAGGCTCTTAATTACAACCTCCTGCTTACCGATCAATTCGTCGACCATGAGGCAGAACCTTCGGCCGCCGCTTTCGGAAACGATGAGAAGGCTCTCGCAGGGGTCCTCCGAGCGCGGCTGGACATGAAACTTGCGATGCAGCCGAATAATGGGCAAAAGCGAGCCGCGAATTAACGCCATCTCCGCGCGTCCCTGCACCGTGGAAATCATATCCGGTGTCGGCCGCAGCATTTCACGCACCGTGTATATCGGAATGACGTAACGCTCCACGCCCACCCCGGCGAGAAGAGCGTCGATGATCGCGAGTGTTAACGGAACACGAACGAAAAATGTCGTGCCTTTGCCGGGAACAGAATGGATGTCCACTCTTCCGCGCAGCTTCTGCACGTTCTTTCGTACGACATCCATGCCTACGCCACGCCCGGAGACCGCCGTCACCTGCTCGGCAGTGGAGAATCCCGGCTGGAAAATAAGGTCATAGACTTCCGCATCCAGGAGTTGCGCGCCGGGCGCGACAAGACCTCGGCCGATTCCCTTGGCGAGGATTTTTTCGCGGTCCAAACCCCGGCCGTCATCACCCACTTCCACGACAATGTGGCCCGCCTCGTGTCCAGCCTTGAGCGAAATGGACGCAGTAGGGTTTTTGCCGGCCGCGGCACGTTCAGCGGAATTCTCGATGCCATGGTCGAGCGCATTGCGCAGCATGTGCATGAGAGGATCGGCCAGTTGTTCGACGATGTTGCGGTCGAGTTCCGTATTCTCTCCAGAGAGCGCGATTTCCACGGGCTTGCCCGTCTTCTTGGACAAGTCGCGCACCAGGCGCGACATCTTCTGAAACAGTTGCGCTACTGGCACCATGCGCATGGACATAGCGGTGCGCTGGACGTCGTCGGTGATGCGCGCCAACTGCATAATGTTCCGCGACAGTCGCGGCTTGTTCTGCATGCCCAGCTCGGGATCGTGCCGCACCAGGCTCTGTGTTATGACCAACTCACCGACCATGTCCACCAGGTGATCGAGCTTAGTAGTGTTGATCCGAACAATCGATGTATCCTTCCGCGTCTCTTCAGCCGGGCGGGCGCCTGAGTCGGCAGCGGGCTCCGGAGCCGGCGACATCGCTGGAGGCGGCGCCGCCTCCTGAACCGCACTCGAAAGCTCCTGCAGGCCCGCAGTCGATTCAGCAGCCGGCGCTGTGACCAAGGCCCGAATGCCTGCGATGAGACTCTGCGGGTTGGGACCCGAAGGCGGCGCGCCGGTATCGAGAGACCGCTGCAGAGCCGTAATCCACGACACCAGGAAATCCTTGCTCTCGAGGATGCGGTCAATCACCGCCGACGTGACCGCGAGATTCGCGTTGCGTGCGAGATCGAGCACAGTCTCGATCTCGTGCGCCAGCTCCTCCAGCGGCTTGAGTTCCAGGAAACCGGCTAATCCCTTGATGGTATGGAAGCCACGGAATATGGCATGGACGGAATCGGTGTTGCGCGGATCCTGCTCAAGTGTGAGCGTCTGCGATTCGACCGTGTTTAGATACTCGCGGGACTCCGCGATGAACTCGGCCAGCAATTCGGGATCGGCGGCCAGGCCGGTGAGACGTGCCGGTTCGTTCTGTACAAGATTCTCCAACTCGATTCCCATGGTGTTTTCCCGCCCACGCTAAAACGCGACTTCATGCTCGATCGGAAAGCCCGGCGACATGCGAACGGAACGTCCAGTGTTGGGAGCCAGCGACAACTGTACTTCCATGGTGTGTTCGTTGCACCCGAAGGGAACAATCACCCAGTCCCGGTTGCCGACACTGCGGGTCTCGAAATTCCGGCCGAAGATTACTGTCGGGGTGCTTAATCCCATGGGGCCGAGCGTATCCTCGAGCATGGTCTTGATGTTGCCGACAATCATGTTTGCCACCTCGGCAACGGCGTCGAGCACTTCTTCATCGATCACGGCGTACTCCGCCATCAATAATTGCCCCGCCAGGAAACAGGCCAGCTCGGGCTCGCAGGAAAGACTCCCCGATCCGACCCAGTCACCGGCCAGGCCCAGCACCGCGACAACCCCGGACTGGGCGGCTCCTGCAGTTTTTGAGAGGCGTAACTCGCCCGGCGTGACCTCGGTGCCGAGCATAGTCGTGAACACCTCAGTCGTCGCATTACAGATGGCACTCGCCATTTCGTCGTGCGTAATCGTGGATTTCATGATTTCCTTTACTTAAAAGAGGCCCGTGAGCTTATCCTTGATTTGGTCCGGCGTGAATGGCTTGCGCACGTACCCGGCCGCTCCCAGTTGCACGGCTTCAAGCACCTTGTTCTGACTGCCTTCGGTGCTGACCATGATCACGGGCACGGCCTTCAGGCCCTCGTCGTTTTTGAGATTGCGAAGAAACTCCAGGCCGTCCATGTTCGGCATGTTGATGTCGGTTAGGATTAAGTCCACTTTTTGAGTTTTTAGCGCCTGGAGTGCTTCCACGCCATCCCCTGCCTCTCGCACCACTCCGACCGGCACTTCGGCCTGCCTCAGCACCCGTTGGAGGATCTTGCGAATGGCTGCGGAATCGTCAACGATGAGCACATCCATGTCAATCTCCTCCGGAGTTCGACACGATGGTGTCAAGCGCGGCAATCTCGCGCTCGCTTACAACACGATCGATGTCCAGCAGGATTTTGACTTTGCCCTTGAGCTTCGCCATACCTAGCAGAAAGGGCGTCGACACCTTGACGCCAAAATCAGGGGTGTCTTCGATATCGGAGCCGGCCAGCATCAAAACCTCGGATACCGCGTCCACTACGAGGCCTACCAGGATGGAACCCGTATCCGCTTCCACTTGCACGACAACGATGCAGGTTCGCTGCGAATACTCTATGGCGGGCATACCGAACTTGAGGCGCAGGTCAATGACGGGAATTACTTTGCCACGCAGGTTGAGCACCCCTTTCAGATACTCCGGGGTTTGGGGCACCGCCGTGACCGGTTGAATGCCCATGATTTCGCGTACTTTGACGACGCGAACTCCGAACTCCTCTTCTCCGAGTTTGAATGTCAGGTACTTCCCGGCTCGCGGGTCTGCCGCAGGCGTCATGGCGCCGCGCGATTCAACAGCTAGGGCTGATTGCATCGTCTTGTGTTCCGTCCTACAAGAATGCGTATCGGCGCGGGGTGGAAAAGTGTGAACGGCGCGTGAGCCGTGCGATGCAGGAGTTGACGGGCGCTATCGTTAGTCGGTCAGAGCTGCGACTATGATCGGGGTCGTGGTGGGGCCCGGCGATCCGGCTTCCGGCTCAACCGTCACCGCGATTGCCGACGTCGACCGACGGTCCAGAGGACCCGGTAGCAGGTGCAATGCATTGTTCTGCGCGTCGGACTGGAACAGGCCCGCGGGTTTCGGAGCCCCCGTTTTCGGAATGATCCACATTTCATAAATCTTTCCGGCCGCGGCAGGAGGAAGATTCGAAGCAATGAACAGCACCCCGCGCTGCTGGCTGACGAACACCCGGCCGCGGGGACCTTTCCCGAAAGTCACCTGTTCGGTGTCTGGCTGGTTGAGTACATCCAGCGCCTGCCGGTAGCGGCCGAGTTCGAGATTTCGCCCCTCGATGTCCTGCCGGGCAATCACGAGTTGCTGGTGCGTGTTGATCGCATCCCGCGAAACCAGGATTGCGACCAGCAGGCATGCCGCCGCCGCAATCGTCGGCCAGGACCATGACCAGATGGCACGCGGCGTTGGCTGAACGGATGCGAGAACACGCTGCCGAAGTTGTTTCCGCGGCTGCACCGGTTCCGGGAGCGTCGCCAGAAACGAGGTGATTCCGATGGCGGATCTCAACCCCTCGTTGCACTCCTCGCACCCTCGTGACAGGTGCCCCTCGATCTCGGCTTTTTCGTCCTGCTCCAGCACACCCAGGACGTAGAGTTCGTAAAGATCTCTAAGTTCCTCGTGTGTCATGCCACCGCCACCTGTCCGAGTTCATCGCGCAGCAATTTGAGCGCCGTACGAACCCAAGTCTTAATCGTTCCGAGCGGCTGCTTCAATCGCTCGGCCATTTCGGTTTGCGAGAGTCCTTCAAAATACGCCAGTTCCAGAACCAGGCGCTGATTCGCCGTCAGGCGCTCGAAGGCGCTTCGCAGCGCCCGAACGCGGTCCAGATTCAGGATGTCGCTTTCGAAGCTGGCGAAGAACGCGGGCTGCTCGATCTTGTCCAACTCGAACGCGCTCTGCGCCATACGGCCGTCAACCGAGCGCAGATAGTCGATCGCCCGGTTCCGGGCAATGGTCAGGATCCACGGGCCCAAGGCGCCCTTTTCGTCGTCAAAAGCCTGTATGCGATTCCAGACTCTGAGGAATGTCTCCTGGACCAGGTCTTCTGCAACGCCGTCGTTCTTTACGACACGATAGATAAGGGCGTATGCGATCCGTCCGTAGCGGTCATACAGCTCCGCCATGGCGTCCGGGTCTCGTTTCTTGAGCCGGCGGACAAGTTCGGGGTCTTCCTTGACTTGTAATGCGACCGCGAGGAGGGGAAGAAAAAACATTGCGGGGCTCACTATATAGTTGCGCGGCTCACAACAGAATATACGGAAGGGCGTACCGATTGGATGGAAATGTGCTCGGGCCCGGCCTCTGGCGAATTATATCACTGTGAGCCGAACTTCCAACCAATTGCGCGTATCCAGAGGGCGGTCGCATGAATCCAAATACATGAGACCTTCGTATGGGTCTAGGGGAGAGAAGGGATTGAATTCGGTTGTACCGATTGCTACATTAGATAAACAACCTTTCATGAAAGGTGTGTTCGCCCGCCTGAGGGCACAGATGATACCCGTAACGCGCGCGCTGGCCATCATACTTCTGTTTGGGTTGGCTTGCAGGACGACCTTGGCCCTTGACGCAGACAATGCCGAACAGCAACAGGTCCTCGATAAATACCTGTCGGCATCGCAGGGGCAGGCACCCGCGATGCGAGGCGTCTCGATGGAAGTCGACATCGACGCACAGGTTCCTAAGCTAAAGAAACAAGGCAAGTTGCACGCCCTCCGCAATATCTCGAAGCTGGGCAAGATCACCTACAATATCCTGGGGTTCAGCGGTGACAAAAGTGTTAAGACCGAAGTGATCGCCCGTTACCTGACGGCCGAGACGCAGGAGCAGACCGGCCCGGATGCTTCAGTTACGCCCACAAACTACAAGTTCAAGTACAAGGGCCTGGAGAACCGGGACGACCGGGATGTATATGTCTTCCATGTCACACCCAGGCGTAAGCAGGAGAGGCTGTTTAAGGGCGAGATCTGGATCGACGCCAAGAGCTACCTGATGGTGCGGGAGTCCGGCCGCTTTGTAAAGACGCCCTCTTTTATCATGAAGAAGGTCGATTTCGTGCTCACCTTTAATGTGGAGAACGGGTTGGCGATCCCGGAGAGCATGGAAAGCCGTGCGGATACACATATCTTCGGCCCGGTGGAGTTGAAGATCAACTACACCCATTTCGCGCGGGAAAGCGACGAGGTCGCGACGTCCCAAAGCAGCAATCAGTAACCGCTGACGGCGCGGAAGCCGCTGCTTAAGTCGATAAACCGTCATTTGGAACCTTCCGGAAAGCTTTTCCCATTCGGATTGTTGTGGTTAAGGGCCGACGTGCCTTAAGCTGGAGAGGTATCCTTTCATGCGAACCCTATTCCTGAACCCGCCGTCCTTTGAAGGTTTCGACGGAGGCGCAGGGTCCCGGTGGCCCGCCTCGCGCGAGATCGAATCGTATTGGTACCCCGTGTGGCTCTGCTATCCGGCTGGGATGCTCCCCGACAGCAAAGTTCTCGACGCACCGCCGCACAAAGTATCGATCGAACAAACGGTGGCGATGGCCAGTGACTTCGAGTTACTGGTGCTGTTCACCTCAACGCCGGGTTTCGATGTCGACGTCAAAATCGCCGGCATGATGAAGGACGTCAACCCGAAGATGAAGGTGGCGTTCGTCGGACCGCCGGTCACGATCGAACCGGACAAATCGCTCGAAGCGTCCTCGGCAATCGATTTCGTGGTGCGGCGGGAGTTCGACTACCAGATTGCAAAGTTCGCAAGCGGCGTTCCGCTATCCGAGCTGCCTGGCGTCAGTTATCGCAAGGACGGCACGGTGGTTCACAACCCCGAGGGTGGCGTGATCGAGAACCTCGACGAGCTCCCCTGGGTCACCAAGGTCTATAAGCGCGACCTCGACTTCCGCCGTTACAACGTACCGTTCCTGCTCAATCCGTTTATTTCGTTTTACACAACGCGCGGATGCCCGGCGATGTGCACCTTCTGCCTGTGGCCGCAAACTCACTCGGGTCACCGCTGGCGTCTGCGGTCGAGCGATGATGTCGTGAACGAATGCCGCTACGTGCTGGAAAACTTTCCGGGACTGAAAGAGATCTTCTTCGACGACGACACCTTCAATTACAAGAAGGATCGTACGCTGGAGCTTTGTGCCAAGCTCAAGAAGCTGAATTTTACGTGGAGCTGCACCTCGCGCGTCACTACCGACGGAGAGACGCTGCGGGCCATGAAGGACGCGGGATGCCGGCTCATGATTGTCGGCTACGAATCGGGTGACGCCCAGATCCTGAAGAACATCAAGAAGGGCGCCACCATCGAAATGGCGAAGCGGTTTACCACCGAGGCGCACAAAGTAGGCCTGACGATTCACGGCGATTTCATCGTGGGGCTGCCCGGCGAAACGCGCGAAACACTGCGCAAGACCATCGATTTCGCGAAGTCACTGAACGTGGAGACCATTCAGGTTTCGCTCGGCCACGCCTATCCTGGCACTGAGTTTTACGATTACGCCCAGAAGAGTGCATTCGTGACGATTCAAGGCATGCACGACGGCGCCGGTCACCAATTGCCCAATGTGGTTTACGATCACCTGGATCGTGCCGAACTGGTCGACTGGGTGGAGCGCTTCTACGGCGAATACTACTTCCGTCCCAAGGCCGCCTGGCGTGTGATCAAGAAGGCCGTACAAAACAACGACGTGCCGCGTTTGTACAAGGAAGCCCGCGAGTATCTTTCGCTGCGTTCGAAGCGCAAGCAGTTCGTGCGCGACAGCAAGCGGGCCGCGATCACCGCTGCCCAGAGCTCGGCGACTTCCGGAGACTAACCGTTTTGGAACGGCTGCACTTCAAGACCCGCCTCTTCACGGGAATTGTAGTCATTACGAACGTCCTCGGGAACTTCTCATTGACCGTCGGGATGAAGCGGGTAGGGGAATTATCGCTTTCTCCGCTGATGTTCCTGAAGGCTATGGCCACGCCGTGGGTGGCTCTCGGGATCTCGCTGCTGATTCTGTGGCTGCTATCGCGAATGGCGCTGCTGAGTTGGGCGGACTTGAGCTATGTATTGCCGACCACCTCGGCCGGCTACGTGATTACCGCGATCATCGGGAAGTACTTCTTTGCGGAGCAAATCTCCTGGCAGCGCTGGCTCGGCACACTGCTGATCGTTGCGGGAATAACGCTGGTCGGGCTCACCCATCCCCGAACGAGCGCCGCGGCTGTCACCGAAGCGCTATGATCCAGTGGCTCCTGGTCGGAATCATCGTCGGCAGCACAGTGTGCGGCGACGTGTTGCAGACGATCGAGATGAAGCGCGCCGGCGAGGTGCAGGATTTCCGTCCCCACAAGCTCGGCAGCAAATTCGCTGAGCTGATGCGGCGGCCTTACCTGGTCTTGGCCATTGCCTGCATGGCGCTGTCATTCTTTGCCTTCATGAAACTGCTGTCGGTGGCGGATTTGAGTTTTGCGGTGCCGGCGACAGCGGGAAGTTTCGTGCTGGAGACGATTCTGGCGCGCGTCCTGCTGAAGGAAGCCGTCGACCTGCGGCGTTGGACCGGCGCCTGCCTGATTGCTTTCGGTGTGGCGTTGCTCGCCGTGAAGTGATCTGGCTTCTTGCGGCTGTTTGCGCCGTCGCAGCAATTTATCAGCTTCTTGCGATTGCCGGCTGTCTGTGGCATCTCTGGCGGCGACACCCGGCGGCCAGCCAATTCCCTCCCATCTCAGTGCTGAAGCCCGTCTACCGGCCGGGTCCTGAATTGCCTGGTGCTGTTCGCTCCCATGTGGAACAGGACTATCCGGAGTTCGAGGTGCTTCTGGGCGCGCGCGGGATTGTGCCCGAGGTGCCTGGCGCACGGGTAATCGTGACTCACACCGAAACGCCGAATCGCAAGGTCGGCACCCTGGTCGATCTCGTGGCCGAAGCCCGGCATTCGATCGTTGTAGTGAACGACGCTGACATTCGCGTCCCGGCCGGCTATCTGCGCGTGATCGCCGCCGAGCTGGAGCCGCCCGAAGTCGGACTCGTGACGTGCCTGTATCGAGCGGAGGCTCGAACATTCGCAGGAAGATGGGAGGCACTAGGGATCGCGACCGATTTTGCCCCCAGCACGCTGGTTGCGCCGTTCGTTGGCGTATCGGAATTCGGGCTGGGTGCGACCCTGGCTTTTCGCCGCGTCGATCTGGAGCGGATCGGTGGCTATGGCGCCGTGGGGGACTATCTCGCCGACGATTACCAGCTCGGAGCGAAATTACACGCTCTCGGGCGCAGGAATGTTATCGCAAGAGTGGTGGTGAGCACGAGCCTGGGCGCTCCTTCGTGGAAGGATGTCTGGCGGCACCAGGTCCGCTGGGCGCGGACGGTGCGGTTGTCGAGCGGCGGCTACATCGGATTGCCTGTGACTTTCGCGACCTTTTGGGCGGCTGTCGCTGCCGCGTTTGGGGCGTGGTGGCTGGCGGCGCCATTGCTGGCCGTCCGATTCGCGATGGCGCTAACCGCGGGATGGGGGGTGTTGCGTTGTCCCGAGGCGTTACGACTCGCGCTGCTCATTCCGTTCCGGGATCTGTATGCCGCCGCAGTCTGGGCCGCCGCTCTCGGGGGGAACACGGTGGAGTGGGCAGGCGAGATCCTCGAACTGGACAAACAGGGACGCATCGTCGGGCGGCGGGTTTCGCCTCTGCGTTCTCGGTGACGTCCAAAACCAGCAGGTACCTGAAAAAGCGAACCAGGGAACTTCGTCCGCGATCCGCGCGTATCTACTACCTACGGAAGGTGTTTTTGATAAGGCGGACACTTAATGGGTAACCTGATTCGCGATCTTCGTCACGGCATGCGGATTCTGGCGGGCAAGCCCGGATTCACGCTCGCCGCGGTGAGCGTGCTGGCGCTCGGCATCGGCGCCAACACGGCGATCTTCAGCCTGGTAAACGCTTTCCTGCTGAAGCCCCTGCTGGTCCAGAAGCCGGAGGAAGTGGTGGGATGCTATAGCCGCGACACGCGCAAACCGGAGTACCGCGCCTTCTCTTATCCCAACTACGTCGACCTGCGCGACAACAACGCGGTATTCGCGAGCCTTGCGGCGCACAACATGGCGATGACTGGGCTGGCGGAGGGTGACGCTACTCGCCGAGTGTTTTCCGATCTCGTATCCTCGAATTACTTCAGCACGCTGGGTGTCGCCATGTTCCGCGGGCGGACGTTCACGCCTGCCGAGGAGAAACCGGGCGCGCAGATCCCGGTGGCGATCGTGAGTTACCCGCTCTGGAAGAAAACGGGTTCCGATCCGGGCGAACTGGGCAAGACGCTGCGCGTCAACGGACGGACCGTTACCGTCGTCGGCATTGCGCCGGAGGGCTTTACTGGGACGGCGGCGCTGTTCAGCCCGGAGCTGTACCTGCCGTTCGGCATGTACGAGTCGATGATCAACGACTTTGAAGGCCACGGCCGGCAGCTCGCCGACCGCAACCATGACGCGCTGATCGTGGTAGGGCGGTTGCGACCCGGCCTGCCCCTCGAGGCTGCCGATCCGCTGTTGGCTCCGATAGCCGCCCGTCTCGCCGCTGCCTACCCCGCGGAGAACAAGGACCAGACATTTGTTGCGCGGCGCCTGCCCCGCGCTGGTGTGTCGACCAACCCGCCCAACCAGAACGAGCTGATCCTGCCGGCGGTTCTGCTGCTGTCGATGGCGGGTGTTGTCCTGCTGATTGCGTCGCTAAACGTCGCGAACATGATGTTGGCGCGCGGCACGGCCCGCGGCAAGGAGATCGCGATCAGGCTGGCGCTCGGCGGCGGACAACGCGATATTCTGCGGCAGCTCTTTACGGAGGGCCTGGTGCTGGCCCTGTTGGGCGGCGTGGCCGGGCTTGCCGTGGCCTACTGGGGAACGTCGGCTCTAGTGCGATCGCTCACTCTGCTGGTGCCCGTCGACCTGGTTTACTCCGCCGGCCCCGACGCGCGCGTGCTGCTGGCGACCATGGTGTTCTGCTTACTGAGCACACTGCTGTTCGGCCTTGGTCCAGCGTGGCGGCTCAGCAACGCGAGCATCCTCGGCAATCTCAAAGAGGGCCAGTACGAGGACTTTTCGGGAGGCAAGCCGCGGCGTCTCTTCTCGCGCCGCAACATGCTCGTGATGGGCCAGATCTCGCTATCGCTGATGCTGCTGACCGGGGCGGGCCTGTTCCTTGAGAGCTCGATCCGGGCGGCCCGCGTAGAGCCCGGATTTCGCATCGAAGGCGGGCTGATCGCCGAGGTGGATCCGAGTCTGGCCGGCTACGACGAGGCGCACGGCCGGCAGATCTACCAGGCGCTGCTTGAGCGGCTACGAGCTCTGCCGGGCGTCGAGTCGGCGAGCGTTGCCGCCACGGTCCCGTTCGGAACAGTGCAGTTCGCCTTCAACGTGCAGCGCGCAAGTGACGCGCCACCGTCGCCTTCCGTGACCACGTCGCAAAGCTCGGTCATGCAGTGCCGCTATAACATCGTAGGCGAGGACTATTTCAAGACACTCGCGATCCCACTGCTGCGCGGCAGGACCTTCGTGTCTTCGGACGCGGCCGCGGGCAAGAACTCGCCGGTCGCAATCCTCGACCAGCAGGCCGCCGATCGCCTCTGGCCGCACGGCGACGCGGTTGGCAACCGCATTCGCATCGTCACCAAGCAGGGCGAGGCGAAGGACCGGGAGCCGGAGGTGGTCGGCGTGGTCGGCAACGTCAAGGAGGGCATTTTCGGAACGGACCAGCCGCACGTGTACCTGTCGTTCCCTCAGCGCTACCAGGCCGACATGAACATCCACATCCGGCTGGCAGGCGCGGGGCCCGAGACGACCTCGCGGCTGCTGGACGCGGTGCGGCGAGAGATCCGCGCCGTCGACGACCGGATGCCGTTGCTCGCGTTGAAGACCGTGCGCGGGCACCTTGACGCGAGCCCCGACCTTTGGATCGTGCAGACCGGCGCGCGGATGTTCATCGTCTTCGGCGCCGTTGCGCTGCTGCTGGCGATGATCGGCCTATACGGCGTCCGCGCGTACACCGTGGGCATGCGCACGCGTGAGATCGGAATTCGCATGGCGCTTGGAGCCGGAACCGGCGATGCGTTGGGGATGATCCTCCGCGAAGGGATGATGCTGACTGCCATCGGTGTCGGAGCTGGACTGGCGTTGTCGCTGGGGCTGGGCGCGATTCTCGCCAGTATCCTCTACAAGGTGAGAAGCGCCGATCCGCTGGTTCTCTTAACAGCTCCTGCTCTGCTGGCTCTCGTCTCGCTCGTGGCCTGCTGGGTGCCGGCGCGCCGTGCCGCGCGCATCGATCCGATGGTTGCCTTGCGTGACCAATGATGCGGGCAGTATGTAGAAGAATAAATCTCTGAAGTGAGGCTCCTTCGCAAGAACTTGCGCTCACTCCTGCCCTTGAGTACGGCAGGAATGCCGGGTCGCACTTGTTTAATCACCCGAAGAAGGCTGTCCGGCACGCACTAGTCGTTGGCAGTTTGGCTTCACATTCTGATCGAAAACGTTGAACGAGGTCAAGCGCACCCTCGTCGCTTAATCAGTCTGTGGCCGATATGGTCTTTTGATCATAATTTGAGATTTTTGGTAGTCTCCAAAGGCCGGCAACTTCTGCGTCACTTTTCCACATCCTGTTCTGTAACTCAGTTGTCGTATGGTCCTGGTAGGCTGTTCCCATGGCGCCTTCGAAAAGGTTCGCACTATTCTTCGCGGCGGTTTCACTCGTCTGCGCGCAGGAAAAACCACATCCGATTACGGGAGGTTTTGCACTGCCGAACGGCTGGCGGCTCACGCCGCTCGGAAAGTCTATTCCAACTGAGGACCTCGTGCTCGATACCGTATCCGCTCCCGATGGGCGGGCGATCATTGCGGTTCACGCCGGTTATAACCACCATGGCCTGCTGGTGATCGATGCCAAGACCTCCGAGCCGACGCAACGGATCGCGCTGGATACCGCCTGGCATGGCCTGGCGTGGAGCCCCGATGGGACGAAGCTGTATGTCTCGGGCGGCAATGCTACCGGTAAACGGACTCGTAGCCGCGCGCCCATTTATGTTTTCGACTATCGCGATGGCCGGCTTTCGCCGAAACCGGCGGGCACGCTCGAAGAGACCATGGACATGGGTCAGCTCTACTGGTCCGGCATGGCGCACCACCCCAGAAAGAACCTGCTCTTTGCAGCGAACCTGGGGGTTGGCGGCGCGCAGGGGTCGGTCACCGTGTTCGATACTTCGACCGGTAAAATGCTGCGGCGCATCGGAGTTGAGGTGAATCCGTATGGGCTCGCAATGAACGCCGACGGCTCGCGGCTCTACGTGTCAAACTGGGCAAGCCAGTCGGTAAGCGTCATCGACACCGACTCGATGCAGGTGGTCGGCACCATCGCAGTTGGCCCAAATCCTAACGCTCTGGAGATGGGGCGTGACGGGCGATTGTACGTTGCGTGCGCCAACGACAATAGCGTGCACGTGGTGGACACCAAACAGCGCCGGGTTGTCGAACGGATCTCGACGGCATTGACGCCGCGTTCTCCGGAAGGCTCGACGCCGAACGCCCTGCTGGTGGACACGGCGCATCAGAGGCTCTTCGTGGCCAATGCCGACAACAACAACGTTGCGGTGATCAGTATCAAGGAACCCGGTGAGAGCAAGGTGCTTGGGTTTATGCCGACCGGCTGGTACCCCTCAGCACTTGCGCTGGCAAACGGTGGGCGCACGCTGTACGTCGGCAATAGCAAGGGCCAGGCTTCTCACTCAGACATTTTCGGACCGTCGAGCCCGCTGGCTCCTGGGGCTGGCGACGAGGACGGGAAAGGGAGCATCAAAACGCTGCAGAAGGGCGACGTCGAGATGATCGATATTGCGAATCTTGACAAAGAAATCGCGGGCTGGACCAGGCAGGTTTACGCTAACACACCATACCGCGATGAACAACTCGCAGAAGCAGCCGCTAAGCCTGTGGAGTCGATTATCCCGCGTGAGGTCGGGGTGGGATCGCCGATCCATCACGTAATCTACATCATCAAGGAGAATCGGACTTACGACCAGGTGTTCGGCGATGAATCGCGCGGCGATGGCGATTCGCGGCTTGCCATATTCGGGCGTAAGGTCACACCGAATCAGCACGCGATGGCCGAAAGCTTCGTGCTTTTCGACAACCTCTACTGCGATGGTGAGGTTAGCGAAGACGGACACTCCTGGTCGAATTCGGCCTACGCTACGGATTACAACGAAAAAACCTGGCCGGCGAACTATGGCGGACAGGCCGTGGCTCCCGGTCATACCGCGGCATGGGTTCCTTCGGGCGGCACGCTCTGGGATCTGGCCAAGCGCAAGGGCCTGACGTACCGAAGCTATGGCGAATATGTGATCCGCGCGAGCGAGGGCGAGCCGATGAGCGCATCCCCGGTTGCCGGCGTGCTTACGGGACACGTTTCGCCCGGTTACAAACGCGGAAATGTCCGCGATACCGACAATGTGAAGGTGTTCATCCGCGAGTTTGACGAATATGAGAAGCATTTCGAGGATACCGACCCGGCGCAGCGCCTGCCCAACGTCATCGTGATGAGCATGCCGGAAAACCATACCCGCGGCACCGCGCCCGGGGCGTACACTCCGGTCGCCATGGTGGCCAACAACGACCTCGCGGTGGGTATGCTGGTGGAGCGCGTGACGCACAGCAAGTACTGGCCGGAGACGGCGATTTTCATCATCGAGGACGACGCCCAGGACGGGCCGGATCATGTCGACGAGCACCGCACGGCGGCGCTCGCCATCAGCCCTTACATCCGACGCGAAATCGTAGATTCAACGCTGTATACCACCAGTTCGATGCTGCGCACGATCGAGCTGCTGTTGGGGCTTCCGCCGATGAGCCAATATGATGCGGCTGCGACCCCGATGTACAAAGCATTTGGCTTGAAATCGGACCCAACTCCTTTTACGCTCCGACCCGCGGAAGTGGACTTGAACGCGAAGAACACGCCGAAATCGTACGGCGCGCGCGCCTCGAGCCGGATGGATTTCTCCGACGTGGATCGGGCGCCGGCACAAAAGCTCAATGAAATCATCTGGAAGAGCGTGATGGGAGCCGATTCTCCGCTGCCCCCGCCTGTGCGACGCTATTAGTTTGGAGAGTGGGGAGCAGCGTTACGCTCTGGCCCGGGAACTCGTTCTCACCTACGGTTGGAACTCGACAGCCTATCAGATCCTGAATCCCGGGATTGAGCATTGGTTCGCGGCGGGGAATACGGCTGTAGTTGGGTATACGCGACGTGGGCACGTCCTATTGGCCGCCGGTTCGCCGGTCTGCGCCGCGGCATCAATCGAAAGCGTGTGCGAGCAGTTCGAAGCGTTTGCGTCCGCGCAGGGATGCAGCGTCTGTTACGTGTGCGCGGATGAACGGTTGCCGCGACCCGGGCATTCGGTTATCGCTATGGGCGCACAGCCGGTGTGGAACCCTCAGAACTGGCCGAGGCTGGCGCATATTAATCACTCGTTGCGCTGTCAGTTGAATCGCTCGCGAAATAAGAACGTTGTTGTGGAGGCGGTGGATACTTGCGGCGCCGGAGTCAGTGCCGGAATGCGAAGGGTCCTCGACGAGTGGCTCAAGGGCCGGACTCTGCCGCAATTGCATTTTCTCGTTGAGCCCGAAATATTGACTGGCGAGCAGCATCGTCGAAGCCAAGCGATACATCCGCGCTGGGAAAGGTGGCTCAGGCGGTTTCGCCGATGGGTTTTTGGTGAGGTCGAACGGCAGTCTGAAGGCCTGCTTCACCCTCCCACATCCTCCAGGTCTTCGTGTAATACCCCTGACCGCGTCATTCTCGTGGCGCGGCGCTGGAACCGAATCGTGGCTTTCCTGGTTGCCTCGCCGATTCCAGCTCGAAATGGATACCTGGTCGAACTGCTGGCGCGGTCGCGGGCCGCCCCAAACGGGACTTCAGAGCTATTAATTGATACTGCGATGCGGCGCTTCGCGGAAGCGGGCCGCGAATACGCGACCCTTGGCCTGGTGGCGCTGGCGCACGCGGCGGATGCCGAGATGAGCCGCAACCCCATCTGGCTGCGGGCCATGATGCAATTTGCCCGGGCACACGCCAATCGCTTTTATAATTTCCGCGGACTGGAGCACTTCCGGACCAAGCTGGCCCCGCAACGCTGGGAACCGGTTTACGCTGTTTCCAGCGAGAGACGTTTCTCGCTACAGACGCTGTATGCGATGGGCGCGGCGTTCTCCGGCATTCCGCCCTGGCTGGCGGTTGGAATCGGACTGGCTAAGGCGGCGCGTAGCGAGTTTTATTGCGCCTTACACGCGATGCCGCGGGTATGGTTCTGGTTCAAGAGGTTGGCGATAGTCGACCCGACCTCGGCAAGGAAAGCGTCCAGATCGGGCGGTTTATATATAAAACACTGAGCGCCGAGGTCCAGGGCCTGTTGACGGTCGCGGGGCGCTACCGAAGACGTAACAACGGCTTTCGGGATTCCGTCGAGCGCCGGGTTCTTCGATACTGCCAGTAGAATATCTCGCGCGTCGCCGCGTGGAATATTGAAGTCCAGCAGTATCAGATCGGGAATATTCCCGGCGTGGGCGTTGTACTGATTGATCGCCCGGATGGCTTCGTCCGCAGTTTCAACGTGAGTCAGATCGTATTGGATTTCCTGCAGGTTCAGGGCTTCCTGAATCAGGCGAAGGTCTCCGGGATTATCCTCCACGAGAAAGATCCGTCGTAACTCTTGGTTCATCGCGAACCTCTTTCTGGCAATGAAAAACGAAACGTGGCGCCCTGCCCTGGAGTTGATTCCACCCAAATGCGACCACCTAAACGGTCGACAGCAGCCTTGCATATGGCAAGCCCGATGCCGGTTCCGGAATACTGTTTTCCGTGCAGCCTCTTGAATACGCCGAAAATGTACTCCTGGTATTGCGGGTCGATACCCACGCCGTTATCGGACACGGAGAATTGCCACGAGGTGTCGTGATGTTCGGCCCAGATGCGAATCAGCGGGGGGTCGGCGGAGCGGTATTTAATGGCATTGCTCACCAGGTTCTGGAAGAGTTGGACCAGCAGAACTTCAATGGAAAGAATCGTCGGAAGTTCGGCGATCTCGACGGTTGCTCCAGTTTCCGAAACCATTCCTTCCAGGTTTGATACTGCGACGTGCACCGCGGAACCGCAGTCGATAGGAGCCCATTCCTGGTCTCCCGACTCGCTGATGTAGATGTACTGCCGGAGAGCGGCCAGAAGCGTCTGCATGCGCGCTCCGTTCTCGTGGACGAACTGCAGCATCTCCGTTTCGCGCTTGTCCAGCTTCGATCCCGCTAGCCGGTCGACCCACTGCGTGTAGGCCATCACCATGCGGATCGGCTCCTGCAGATCATGGCTGGCGGCCCAGGCGAACTGGCGTAACGCCTCGTTGGATCGCGTCAACTCCGCCGTCCGCTCGTTTACGCGCCGCTCCAGTTCCTGATTGATGCGCCTTATTTTCTCCTCTGATTGCACTTGTACGGTGGCGTCACGAATTGCGGTCGTGACCAGGAGACCCTCACCGGTTTCAAATGGACTGCTGGTGATTTCCGCCGGGAAGGAAGCTCCGTTCTGGCAGATCGCGCTCACACGTTTCTCGGTGAGGCTGGCAGGTTCCGACGGGGATTCGTCATAGTCGAAAGGAGGCGGTTCCCAAGCCGGAATGAGCTTGCGAATATTAAGCCCGACCAACTGCTGACGAGTGTAGCCGAACAGCCCATCGGTCCGGGAATTCGCGAGTTGTATGGTGCCATCGGCAGCCGTGATCACCATGGCGTCCGGCGCGCCTTCCAGCACGGCCCGGAACTTTTTCTCGGTGCGGGCCAGTTCCTCCGTCTGCCGGCGGAGCAACTGTTCGCTGCGGCTCAGCTCAACGAAGACCGATACCTTGCTCTGCAGAACCTCCGGCACAATCGGCTTGAAAAGAAAGTCGACTGCGCCGAGGTCATAGCCGCGAAAGAGCTGTTCGTCGCTGCGATACGCAGTGAGGAACAGGATTGGGGTCTGGCGGGATCGCTTGCGGGAACGGATGAGCTCAGCCGTTTCGAAGCCGTCCATTTCCGGCATTCGCACATCCAGCAAAATCGCGCCGAAGTCATGCTCGAGGCAGAGGCGCAGGGCGTCCATGCCGGACTCAGCCAGCATCAACTCCTCGTTCAAAGGTTCGAGGATCGCCTGCAGAGCAAGCAGATTGTCGCGATCGTCATCGACGAGCAGGAGCTTGACCTTGTCCGGCACCATGGCACTGGCGCCGTACTGACTAGCAGGAACTGATGCCGCCATGGTCATTGCATGCCCCGTTTACTCGCCGAAATTGTGAGCGGATACTTCATTGCGTTCGAGTAGGCGTGCCAGCCAGACGCGCATGACGGAAAACAGATGATCGAGATCCACGGGTTTGGTTACGTAGTCGGACGCACCGGCTTGCAGACATTTCTCGCGATCGCCTTTCATGGCCTTGGCCGTCAAAGCAATAATCGGCAAAGATGCGAAATCCTCCATACCGCGGATCGTTCGCGTGGTCTCATAACCGTCCATTTCGGGCATCATAATGTCCATCAGAACAATATCGATGTCTTTGTTCTTCTGCAGCACCTCAATACCGCTGCGGCCGTTTTCGGCGTGCAGCACCTGGAGGTCACGCTGTTCGAGCACACTGGTCAAGGCGAAGATATTGCGCAAGTCATCGTCGATGACAAGCACTTTGCGGCCGGACAGCATCGGGTCGGTCTGGCGGACGTCGGCCAGGACGCGGCGCTGCTGCTCGGAAAGGGCATCGTCGGGCCGATGCAGAAGCAGCGCGGTCTCGTCGAGGAGCCGTTCGAGCGATGGCGCGTAGCGCACAGAGCTGATCCGCGACAGCCGATGAAGCTGAGCGGCCTGCTCCTGGTTCAGCCTCCGGGAGCCGAAGACAATGAACGGTGGAACGAACGGCGTCAAGCGCGCCTGTACGTCTTCAATGAAGTCGACGCCCGCGGAGTCGGACATCACCCAGTCGAGCATGATGCCGTCGAGGTACTCGCTGCCAACCACCTGCATTGCTTCCCTCGCGCTCGAGGCGTCTATGAATTCCAGATCGGGAGCACCCACGAACGCGTGGATCTCGTTCCGCAGTGCGAGCGTATCAGTGACCAGCAGGACTTTCTTGGTACGGCGATCCATGGAGTGCTGGATGCGCGTAAAGACCTGTTCCAGTGGTTCCTGCTCGGAAGCCTTCCCAACGCAACTCATGGCGCCCAGAACGAAGCCGCGCCGGTTGTTTTCGTGTCCGGAAATGACATGAACGGGAATGTGGCGGGTGAGCGCGTCGTGCTTCAGGTAATCGAGCACGGTCCAGCCACTCATATCGGGGAGCCTGACATCGAGGGTGATCGCGCCGGGTTTGAACTCGCGTGCCAGCGCCATTGCCGTGCTGCCGCGCAGCGCGATGAGAGCTTTCAAATCGTGTTTATGGGCGAGGTCCACCATGATGCGGGCGAAGGTCACATCGTCCTCGACGATGAGCAGGACGCGATCGCCTTCCGCGATCAGGTTGCGGTCGTCATCCACGATGAGGTCGTGGTCGGCAAGCCAGTTGGGGATGGAGATGGAGCCGTGCTCGAAGCGGTTGTCGGCGTCGCGCGCCATCCAAACACGCATGACCGAGAAGAGGTGATCGAGGTCGACGGGTTTGGTGACATAATCGGACGCGCCGGCCTGCAAACACTTCTCGCGGTCGCCTTTCATGGCTTTCGCGGTGAGCGCAACGATGGGCAGCGTCGCGAATTCCGGAATCAGACGAATGGCGCGGGTGGTTTCGTAACCATCCATGTCCGGCATCATGATGTCCATCAGGACTATGTCGATATCCTTACTTTCCTTTAGCAGTCCGATACCGGTGCGGCCGTTTTCGGCGTGGATGACCTTGAGTCCATGTTGCTCGAGGACACTGGTGAGGGCGAAGATGTTGCGCAAGTCATCGTCAATGACAAGCACCTTGCGGCCCGCGAGCATCGGATCGGTTTGACGCACCTCCGACAGAACGCGCTGCTGTTCGCCGGAAAGGGTATTCTCGTTTCGGTGAAGGAGCATCACCGTCTCTTCGAGAAGTCGTTCGATGGTCGGGGCATAGCGAACCGCGCTGGTTCGCGCACAGCGGTGAATTTCGGCGATTTGCTCTTCGGTTAGTTTGTTTGTTCCCGAGACGACAATTGGAGGAACATGCGGTGTGAGCCTCGATTGCACGGCCTCGATGAAGTCCAGGCCGGTGGCCTCCGGGAGCACCCAATCGAGCACGATGCCGTCGATGTACTCCCGGCTTACGATGTCCATTGCCTCGGCAGGCGTCGGCACCGAAATGATCTCGAGGTCATCACCGGTGAGGAGTTGCGTGATATCCGAGATGCGCACATCGTTTTCAGCAACGAGCAGCAGGCGCCGTTGGCGCGGCTGGACGGAATGTTGAATGATGCGGAAGGCTTCTTCCAGCGACTCCTTCGAGAGTGCCTTTTGCAGGCAGCTCATGGCGCCGAGGGCGAAACCGCGCCGATTGTTCTCATGACCGGAAACGATGTGCACCGGGATGTGCGAGGTTACGGGGTCGTGCTTCAGACGGTCGAGCAGCGTCCAGCCGCTCATGTCGGGAAGCCGGACATCCAAGGTGATGGCCCCGGGCTGGAATTCGCGGGCGAGCGAAATGGCGGTGCTTCCGCGGAGGGCGACCAATGCCTTTAGACCGTGGTCGTGCGCCAGGTCGACCATGATGCGGGCGAACGTGACGTCGTCCTCGACAATCAGCAGCACACGATCGGCGTGCGTGATGAGGTTGCGATCGTCGTCGACGACAAGATCCTCGACAGTCACCGAGGCGGCCGGCAGGATGAGGTCGACTTCGGAGATGGCGTGGGTTTCGGCGGCCTTGCGAATGGCGGCCGTGTCCAACGTTTCCACCTTCGGCGCGGACGAGATGTACGCCTGTGGCAGATAGAGGGTGAAGGTGCTTCCTCGGCCCAGGCTGCTCTGCAGTCGGATTTCGCCGCCCAGCAGGCGCGCCAATTCGCGGCTGATGGACAAGCCAAGACCCGTTCCGCCGTACTTACGGCTGGTGGTACCGTCGGCTTGCTGGAAGGCTTCAAAGATGATGCGTTGCTTTTCTTGTGCAATACCGATACCGGTATCCGTCACCGAGAACGCGATGATGCTCTTAGCGCGGTTGAGCACCGGATGCGCCGCGCTCCAGCCCTTGGCCACGCGTTCGACGCGCAACCGGACGGAGCCGTGTTCCGTGAACTTGAGCGCGTTCGAAAGCAGGTTCTTGAGCACCTGCTGCAGGCGTTTCGCGTCGGTGCGGATCACTTCGGAAGAGAGCTGCTGGTCGATATCGATGGTGAATTCGAGACCCTTGCCGTCGGCGACGTGCCGGAAGGTGCGGGCGCAGTAATCTTCGAGCTCGGCAAAGCGGACGTTCCCGACTTCCACGTCCATCTTGCCCGATTCGATCTTCGAGAGGTCGAGAATGTCGTTAATGAGCGCGAGCAGGTCGGTACCCGAGGAGTGAATCGTTTCCGCGAATTTGACCTGCTTCGGATTGAGGTTGCCCTCGGTGTTGTCGGCGAGCACCCGGGCCAGGATGAGCAGGTTGTTGAGCGGCGTGCGCAGCTCGTGCGACATGTTCGCCAGAAATTCGCTCTTGTACTTGGAAGTAAGAGCGAGCTGTTCCGCCTTTTCTTCGAGCGCCTGCTTGGCCTGCTCGATTTCGCGGTTCTTGGCTTCGACCTCGGTGTTCTGGTCGGCCAGGAGCTGCGCCTTCTCCTGCAGTTCGGCGTTGGTCTTCTGCAACTCTTCGGCGAGCGCCTGGCTCTGTTGCAGAAGCTGTTCGGTCCGCATGGTGGCCGCGATCGTGTTCAGCACGATGCCCATGCTTTCGGTGAGCTGATCGAGGAAGATCAGGTTAACGTCGGTGAACTGGCCGAACGACGCCAGCTCCACAACCGCCTTCACTTCGCCTTCGAACAGCACCGGCAGCACAACGATGGTCAGTGGCGTCGCGGAACCGAGGCTGGAGCTGATGCGGATGTAGTTGCCCGGGATATCCCTGACGAGGATGCGTTGTTTCTCTTTGGCGCACTGGCCGACGAGGCCCTGGCCGATGCCGAACTGCGTCGGAATGTTGTCGCGGTCGTCATAAGCGTATCCGGCCATGAACTTCAGGACGGACTCGCCTTCCGATGAGTCGGCAATGTAGAAGGTGCCGCGCTGCGCGCTGACCAGCGGCGTGAGCTCGGAGAGGAGCAATTGGGCGACCGTCAACAGGTCGCGCTGGCCCTGCACCATGCGCGTGAACTTCGCGATGTTGGTCTTGAGCCAGTCCTGGTCGGTGTTCTTGCGCGTCGTTTCCGCAAGGTTTCCGATCATTTCGTTGATATTGTCTTTGAGCGCCGCGACCTCGCCCTGCGCTTCCACCGTGATGGAGCGCGTCAGGTCGCCCTTGGTGACGGCCGTTGCCACTTCGGCAATGGCGCGTACCTGCGTAGTAAGATTGGCCGCGAGCTGATTGACGTTATCGGTGAGATCGCGCCAGATGCCGGCGGCGCCCGGCACGCGGGCCTGGCCGCCGAGCTTGCCTTCGATGCCGACTTCGCGCGCGACGGTGGTCACCTGGTCGGCGAAGGTCGCGAGCGTGTCGATCATCGCGTTGATCGTGTCGGCGAGCTCGGCGATTTCGCCCTTGGTCTCGAGAACGAGCTTACGTTCCAAGTCGCCGTTGGCCACGGCGGTGACGACTTTCGCGATGCCGCGAACCTGGGTGGTCAGGTTGGTCGCCATGAAGTTGACGCTGTCGGTGAGATCCTTCCAGGTACCGGCGACGCCTCGGACTTCGGCCTGGCCGCCCAGTTTGCCTTCGGTGCCGACTTCGCGCGCCACGCGCGTCACTTCCGACGCGAAGGAGTTGAGCTGGTCGACCATCGTATTGATGGTGTTCTTCAGCTCGAGAATTTCGCCGCGGACGTCGACAGTGATCTTGCGGGAAAGGTCGCCCATGGCGACGGCAGTGGTGACCTGCGCAATGTTGCGAACCTGGTTCGTCAGGTTCGAGGCCATGGAATTGACAGATTCGGTGAGGTCTTTCCAGGTGCCGGCGACGCCATAGACGTCGGCCTGTCCACCGAGTTTGCCTTCGGTACCGACTTCGCGCGCCACGCGGGTCACTTCCGACGCGAACGAGCTAAGCTGGTCGACCATCGTGTTGATGGTGTCCTTCAGCGCCAGAATCTCGCCGCGTGCGTCGACAGTGATTTTTCGCGACAGGTCGCCTTTCGCGACCGCCGTCGTCACGTCGGCGATGTTGCGGACCTGCGCCGTCAGGTTCGAAGCCATGGAGTTGACTGATTCGGTCAAATCCTTCCAGGTTCCAGCGACGCCGCGCACATCGGCCTGGCCGCCGAGTTTGCCTTCGGTGCCGACCTCACGCGCCACGCGCGTCACTTCCGAGGCGAAGGCATTAAGCTGGTCTACCATCGTGTTGATGGTGTTCTTCAGTTCCAGAATTTCGCCGCGGGCGTCGACCGTGATTTTCGTTGTGAGGTCGCCTTTCGCAACAGCAGTGGTAACACCGGCGATGTTGCGAACCTGGTTCGTCAGGTTGGAAGCCATGGAGTTGACCGAGTCGGTCAAATCTTTCCAGGTTCCGGCGACGCCTCGGACGTCGGCCTGACCGCCAAGCTTGCCTTCGGTACCCACTTCGCGGGCCACGCGCGTCACTTCGGAGGCAAATGAGCTGAGCTGGTCGACCATCGTGTTGATGGTGTTCTTCAGCTCTAGAATTTCGCCGCGGGCATCGACGGTGATCTTACGGGACAGATCGCCCTTCGCAACCGCCGTCGTGACCTCCGCAATGTTTCTAACCTGGTTGGTGAGGTTAGAAGCCATCCAGTTCACGGATTCCGTGAGATCGCGCCACGTACCCGCAACACCGCGAACGTCTGCCTGGCCGCCGAGTCGCCCTTCCGTACCAACTTCACGTGCCACGCGTGTTACTTCAGAGGCGAACGCGTTGAGCTGATCGACCATTGTATTGATAGTGATCTTCAGCTCGAGGATTTCTCCGCGAACGTCGACGGTGATTTTACGTGAGAGATCGCCGCGCGCTACGGCCGTCGTTACTTCGGCGATGTTACGCACCTGCGCCGTAAGGTTGCCGGCCATGGAGTTGACCGACTCGGTGAGGTCGCGCCAGGTTCCGGCGACGCCCTTGACGTCGGCCTGCCCGCCCAGCTTGCCTTCCGTTCCGACCTCGCGAGCGACGCGCGTGACTTCAGAAGCGAACGAGCTGAGCTGGTCCACCATGGTGTTGATGGTGTTCTTGAGCTCCAGGATTTCGCCGCGCACTTCGACCGTGATGGTGCGCGAAAGGTCGCCCCTCGCCACAGCCGTCGTCACCTCGGCAATGTTGCGGACCTGAGCCGTCAGGTTGGACGCCATCGAATTGACGGAGTCCGTGAGATCTTTCCAGACGCCGCCGACGCCCTTCACTACAGCCTGGCCGCCGAGTTTGCCTTCGGTGCCGACCTCGCGAGCTACGCGCGTTACCTCTGACGCAAATGAGCTGAGCTGGTCGACCATCGTGTTGATGGTGTTTTTCAGCTCCAGAATTTCGCCGCGCACGTCGACCGTGATTTTGCGCGACAGGTCGCCGTTTGCGACCGCCGTGGTCACCTCGGCGATGTTGCGGACCTGGGCCGTAAGGTTGCCGGCCATGGAGTTGACCGAGTCAGTCAAGTCCTTCCAGACGCCGCCGACGCCCTTCACCTGCGCCTGCCCGCCGAGTTCGCCCTCGGTTCCGACTTCGCGCGCGACACGCGTCACTTCGGATGCAAAGGCGTTAAGCTGGTCGACCATCGTGTTGATGGTGTTCTTCAGCTCCAGGATTTCGCCCCGCACGTCGACTGTGATCTTGCGCGACAGGTCGCCATTCGCCACCGCCGTGGTCACTTCGGCAATGTTGCGAACCTGCGCTGTCAGATTCCCGGCCATGGAGTTGACCGAATCGGTGAGGTCTTTCCAGACGCCGCCGACGCCCTTCACCACTGCCTGGCCGCCGAGCTTGCCTTCGGTGCCGACCTCGCGCGCCACACGCGTCACTTCCGATGCGAAAGAGCTAAGCTGATCCACCATCGTGTTGATGGTGTTCTTCAGCTCTAGAATCTCGCCGCGCACGTCGACCGTGATCTTGCGCGACAAATCGCCGAGGGCCACCGCCGTGGTCACGCCTGCGATGTTGCGAACCTGGTCGGTGAGGTTGCCGGCCATCGAGTTGACCGAATCGGTGAGGTCCTTCCAGACACCGCCGACGCCCTTCACTACCGCTTGGCCGCCGAGTTTGCCTTCAGTGCCGACCTCGCGGGCCACGCGCGTGACTTCCGAGGCAAACGAGCTAAGCTGGTCGACCATCGTGTTGATGGTGTCCTTGAGCTCCAGGATTTCACCCTGCACGTTTACCGTGATCTTGCGCGACAGGTCGCCGCGCGCCACCGCTGTAGTCACTTCGGCAATGTTGCGAACCTGGGCGGTAAGATTGCCGGCCATCAGGTTGACCGAATCCGTCAGATCCTTCCAGGTTCCAGCCACGCCCCGGACCTCGGCCTGCCCGCCGAGTTTTCCTTCCGTTCCGACTTCACGAGCTACGCGGGTGACTTCCGATGCAAACGAGCTGAGCTGGTCGACCATCGTGTTGATGGTGTTCTTGAGCTCCAGAATTTCGCCCTGGACGTTAACGGTGATTTTGCGCGACAAGTCGCCAGTGGCGACGGCCGTCGTGACTTCAGCAATGTTGCGGACTTGAGCCGTTAGATTCGACGCCATCGAATTGACGGAGTCAGTGAGATCTTTCCACGTTCCGGCGACGCCCGTAACCACCGCCTGGCCGCCGAGTTTGCCTTCGGTGCCGACCTCGCGAGCTACACGCGTTACTTCCGACGCAAATGAGCTGAGCTGGTCGACCATCGTGTTGATGGTGTCCTTGAGCTCCAGAATCTCGCCGCGGACGTTCACCGTGATCTTGCGGGAAAGGTCACCCTTCGCCACCGCTGTGGTTACCTCGGCGATGTTTCGAACCTGGTTCGTCAGGTTCGACGCCATGGAGTTTACGGAGTCCGTGAGATCTTTCCAGGTACCGGCGACGCCGGTCACCACCGCCTGGCCGCCCAACTTGCCTTCGGTGCCGACCTCGCGCGCGACGCGCGTCACTTCCGACGCAAAAGAGTTGAGCTGGTCCACCATGGTGTTCACCACGCGGGCCGTGCGGACGAACTCGCCCTGCAACGGGCGACCCTCCACTTCGAGCGACATCTTCTGCGACAGGTCGCCTTGCGCCACCGCGCCGATGACGCGAGCGATCTCGGTGGATGGCTGCACAAGATCCGAGATGAGGCTGTTCACGGAATCGACGCAGGATGACCAACTCCCCGCGGCTGACGCCAGCGAGGCGCGCTGTCCGATTTTGCCTTCCTTTCCGACCGCTGTACTGATCCGAGACAGCTCCGCCGCCATGTTCTCGTTCAACTCGAAAATGTCGTTGAGAGTGTCGGCGATTTTCCCCGCCAAGCCGATTTGATTGACAGGGAGTCTTACTGAGAAGTCCCCTTTTTTGAATGCGATGAGCGCCGCCAGGACTTGACTGGCATCAAGGACTTCTGTGACCGCAACTTTCTTCATGGCCCCTCCGTGGAACCCGGCCCTTTCACACTGGGCCTTATGACGGTAGAACTTTGCTACAGTCTTTCACAAGATTACAGTATTTTGCCCTTATGAGGGCGAAGTAAATTACTATACAAACTTATGACGTGGACGTCGGGGGCGGCCGTTGCGTTGGGCCTGGGAGTTATCCTGGGAGCCTTCGGCGCGCATGCTCTGAAGAGCCGGCTTGACCCTGAATCTCTGGGGATTTGGGAAAAAGCCGTTTTTTATCATTTCGTTCACGCTCTCGGTCTTCTGGTTGTCTCGCGGATCCCTAAAACTGATGGGGTTGGCTGGCTCCTGGTGGCAGGGATTGTTCTGTTTTCCGGAAGTTTGTACCTGCTCGCTACCACCGGCATCCGTATCCTTGGCGCTGTAACGCCGTTAGGCGGCTTATGTTTTATCGCCGCCTGGCTGCTGCTGGCCTGGCGATGTTATTCTAAATAGAACAAGCTATAGCTTGTCAAACCCTCAGGAACCCTACCCCTTGAAGATTGGCTTTGTAAGTCTCGGCTGCCCGAAAAACCTCGTCGACAGTGAAGTGATGATGGGGCAACTTGTTGCGCGCGGTCATGAACTGACGCACCAGCCCCAGGATGCCGACGTCATCGTAGTGAACACCTGCAGTTTCATCGAGCCCGCCAAGCAGGAGTCTGTGGACACCATCCTGGAGATGGCCGAGTACAAAAAAACCGGCAAGGCGCAGAAATTAATTGTTGCGGGATGCTTGGTGGAGCGATATCGGGGTGACATCCAAAAAGATCTTCCTGAAGTCGATGCGATCATCGGTACCAACGAACTGGAGCGAATCGTTGGGTTATGCGAGGATTGGACAGGCGATACCGCCTGTCCCACCACACCGTACCTTTATCACGATCTGACGCCTCGCGTACTGGCCACTCCGCGCCATTACGCCTACATCAAGATTGCGGAAGGCTGCGACCATCCCTGCTCGTTTTGCGTCATTCCGCAATATCGCGGTAAGTTCCGCAGCCGCCGTTTCGAATCGGTGGTGGTGGAAGCGACACGGCTCTTCTCGCAGGGTGTTCGTGAAATTAGTTTAATCGGACAGGACACCACTTCTTACGGTGAGGACCTGGGCATTAAGGACGGGCTTGCGACTCTCATGGCGCGTCTCGCCCAGATCGAGACGCCGCACGAGAAGTGGGTCCGCTTTCTGTATTGCTACCCGAACCGCATCACGCAGAAGCTGCTCGACACCATCGCGGAGCATCGCGCGCTGGTCAAATACATCGACATGCCGCTGCAGCACGCCAGCTCCAGGGTGCTCAAACGCATGAAGCGCGGCTCCCACGGCGATTTCTTCCTGAAGCTGCTGGAGCGGATTCGTCACACGATACCCGGTGTGGCCATTCGAACCAGCATGATTGTCGGGTTCCCCGGTGAGACGGAGGCCGACTTCGAGACGCTTTACGATTTCGTCAAGGCGGCGCGGTTCGATCGCCTGGGAGTGTTCTCATACTCGGACGAAGACACCAGCGCGAGCTATCACCTCGACGGCAAAGTTGGAGCCCGCGAGATCTACAACCGCAAGCGCCGCCTGATGGCGCTGCAGCGCCGAATTTCGCGCGCCCGAAACCGGGAATTAGTGGGCCGCGAAGTCGACGTGCTGCTCGAAGGCCCTTCCGAGGAATCGGACCTGCTGTGGCAGGCACGTATGTCGACCCAGGCCCCCGAAATTGACGGCGTCTGTTACGTTAGCGATCTCGGCGATTCCCCGGCTCGCCCCGGGCAGATCCGCCGCATGCGCGTTACGGAAACCCACGATTACGACCTCGTTGGCCAGTTGGTCGATCATGCGGGCAACGAGATGGCCTGGTTTCCGCCGCCACCCAATCCGTTCCCGATTCTTCAAAGCCGATGAAATGCCCCATCTGCAGAAAAGAAGTGCATATTGACGATCCGTACATGCCTTTCTGCAGTGAACGCTGCAAGCTGATTGACCTGGGGAACTGGGCGTCCGAGAAATATGTAATCTCGACGCCGATTCATTCGTCGCAAACTGAACAGAACGACGAGGATGAAGAAACATAATTTCATCGCGATCGCTCTGGCTACATGGTTCGGCTGCGGGCTTTTCCCGGCGGCACCCGGAACGGTTGGTTCCCTGGCGGCGATCCTGATCGCATGGGCTCTGCATGCCTGGTTCGGGCTTGCGCCGTTCTGGTTCGGCATTCTGGGAGTGCTGCTCATCGCGCCGGGAGTCTGGTCCGCCACCATCGTGGCTCGCGCGCTGCATCGCGATGATCCCCAAATGGTCGTCGTGGACGAAGTCATCGGCCAGTGGATCACGCTGGCGGCGGCGCCTGTGCTCAATTGGAAAAGCTACCTCGCCGCGCTGCTCCTTTTCCGGCTCTTTGACATCTGGAAACCGCCCCCCGTGCGTCAACTCGAACGACTGCGCGAAGGTGCGGGGATTATTGCGGACGACGTGATGGCGGGTATCTACGGCGCAGTTGTTATGATCGTGTTAGGTTATTCTCATCTCTTCTAATCATGGCGGCACGGAAAGACGCAAACGGGCAGCGGCCTCTCATCGACAACGTAACACCAGCGGCGGCGATCCCGGGCGGTGAATTTCAGATCCGCGGCAAAGGTCTGGCACGATCAGCGCGGCCGCATGTGACCATCGGCGAGGTTCCCGCGTCGGTTGTCATCGGCTCAGACTCCTACGTAGTGGTGCGGGTGCCCGAGGGTGCTTCCGCTGGCGACCTGGTGATCGCGGCGGGCGAGCATGCCAGCAAACCTTACTCCTGCGACGTCGGTGTACTGGTCGCCGAGAACTTGTATCCGGTCGCGAATCCCGCCGTCGACAGTTTTGGAAACGTTTACGTCACGTTCAGCGGCTCACGCGGGCAAAAGACTCCAGTGTCGGTTTACAAGGTCGATCTGAACTACACGCCGCGGCCCTTGGCCACCGACATCATGAATGCCACCGGGCTTGCGGTCGACAACGATGGCCTTCTGTATGTTTCGAGCCGGCACGATGGCGTGGTGTTCCAGGTGACCCAGAATGGCAGCGTCAACACGTACGTTGAGGGTATGGGTGTGGCCACCGGCCTGGCATTCGATCAGGACGAGAATCTGTATGTCGGGGATCGCAGCGGCACCATCTTCAAAATCAGCCGCTCGCGCCAGATTTACGTGTTCGCGACGCTGGAGCCCTCGGTGGCAGCCTATCACCTCGCGTTCGGTCCCGACGGATACCTGTACGTCAGCGGTCCGACGACATCGAGCTTCGACGCGGTGAATCGGATCTCGCCGTCCGGGGAAGTGGAAGCTTACTATCGCGGACTGGGACGGCCGCAAGGCATCGCTTTCGATGCCGAAGGACGCCTTTACGTCGCGGCGTCGCTTGGTGGCCGCCGTGGCATTATCCGCTTCGATGCGAAGCGGAGTCCGGAGTTGTTCCTGTCAGGCCCCGGCATTGTGGGTCTTGCGTTCACCCCATCGCGGGCGTTGATGCTCTGCACGAATAACGCGCTTTACCGCGTCGACGTTGGAATCGCCGGGCGACCCCTTCCCTAAATGGCTTGCGCCGAGATCATCGCGGTCGGCTCGGAGTTGCTGACCCCGCAGAAAATCGACACCAACTCGCTGTTCCTGACCGAGCAGCTCAATAACCTCGGCATTGAGGTGACTCGGAAATGCGTGGTGGGGGACGATCGCGAGCGCCTCACGAGTACCATTCGGACAGCCTTGGCGGCGTGCGATGTTCTGATCCTGAGCGGTGGGTTGGGGCCCACGGAAGATGACCTCACTCGCGATTCCGTCGCCGCGGCGTTTGGGCGGCCCTTGATATTCAACCAGGCAATCTGCGACGCGATCGAGGAGCGCTTCCGGCGATTCAACCGCAAAATGGTGGAGATCAACAAGCGCCAGGCATACGTGGTCGAAGGCGCGGAGATTTTGGGAAATGATCGCGGTACGGCGCCTGGCCAGTGGGTGGAAAGCGGAGGGAAGGTCACGATCCTGTTGCCGGGACCTCCGAGTGAACTGAAGGCGATGTTCGCCAACCATTGCATCTCGCGATTGCAGCGGCTGCTCCCTCCCAGCGTGATCCGTATGCGGCATTACCGGGTGGCCGGCATTCCGGAATCGGACCTGGATCAGTTGATTGCGCCGGTTTACACGAAATACACCAATCCCGTGACGACCATCCTTTCTGGTGTCGGCGGAAATGAGGTGCACCTGCGTGCCCATTGTCCGACTGAACAGGAAGCCGAGGCGCTGCTGAATGAAGTCGCGGGACAGATTGAACATCTCCTGGGCAACCGTATCGCCTCGCGGACTGGCGAGACCCTCCAGAAGGTAGTGGGAGATCTCCTGCGTGCCCGCGCGGCAACCCTGAGCGTTGCTGAGAGCGCGACGGGCGGCATGCTGGGGGAGTGGATCACGGCGGTTCCCAACAGCTCCGACTATTTCCTGGGAGGATTCCTCACCTACACCGACAGAATGAAACAGGAACTGCTCGGGGTGCCCGAAGAGGTGCTGGCGGCGTTCACGGCCGTAAGCGAGCAGGCGGCTAAGGCCATGGCCGAAGGTGCACGGGAACGGACCGGATCTGACTACGCGCTGTCCATTACGGGCTTCGCCGGGCCGGACGGAACCGATGTTGGGACGGTGTTTATCGGACTGTCGGGCGCCGGCGGCACCGAGGCGCGCCGGTTTAAAGTTCCGGGAGATCGCTACCGGATTCGCGCCCTTTCCGTCCAAAATGCTCTGGACATGCTGCGCCGCCGCTTGCTGCAATGAGAGTCGCAATCGTTTGGGCCGCTGCCCTCTCGCAGGCTTTGCTGGCCGACACCTTGATTCGCAACGTGACCCTGATCGATATGGCGACGGGCAACGAATCCGCTCACCAGTCAGTCCTGATTCACGGCGATCGCATTCGTGCCGTCGGCGCCAATCTCCGCGCGGGCCCGCATGTCGAGGTGGTCAATGGGGTGGGGAAGTATCTTATTCCCGGCCTCTGGGACATGCATGTCCACCTCTGGTATAAGGAAAATCAGCTTCCGCAGTACGTCGCGTGGGGGATCACGGGTGTCCGCGACATGGGCAGCGATCTCGCGCAGGTGAAGCGCTGGCGTGCCGAGATGCAGGCCGGGAAATTCGTTGGACCGCACATCGAGACGTCGGGTCCGCCCGTGGATGGAGGCCCCTCGGATGATCCCAAGCTGCCGATTCTTGTGGTGCAGACGCCCGTGGAAGCCCGCAACACCTACGACGACCTGGAACAAAAGTACAATGTCGACTTCGTGAAGGTTCTTTCGCGGCTGCCTCGCGACGCCTACTTTGCACTGCTGGAGCGTGCGCGGAAATGGGGGTTGCAGGTGGCGGGGCACGTGCCTGAATCGGTGACTGTCGACGAGGCCATCGATGCGCGCCAGGACAGCATTGAGCACCTCACGGGTGTCCTGCTGGCTTGCTCGAGCGACGAGCGCCGCATTCGAAAGGATCGAGCCGATGCGATTGCACACAAGGACCGCGAAGCGGGTTTGGCGGCGGCACAGCGCGTCTTGGCGACATTCGACGAGAAGAAAGCACAAAAGCTGGTGGAGCGCATGGCTCGCTTTAAGGTTTACGAAGTGCCGACCCTGGTTATGCTCCGCCGCACGACCTTGCTGAACGCCGAGGCGCTGGTCCACGATCCCCACGTAAAGTCCATCCCGGCTTCGATACGAAAAACCTGGGACGACCCGCGCGAGCAACTGAAGGAAACCCCCGCGGCCACCCTGGACCTCCTGAAGCGCCAGTACGAGATGGATGCGGCGCTTGTCCGTCGCATGCAGGTGTCCGATGTGCCGATCATGGCGGGAACAGACACGGGCGACCCGTACACCTTTCCCGGCTACGACCTGCATCGCGAACTGCAACTCCTGGTGGAGGCCGGGCTCACCCCGCTCGAAGCCTTGCGTGCTGCGACGTTAACTCCCGCCCGGTTTTTGAATGCCGACGAGTCTCTCGGAAGCATCGCGGCGGGTAAGATGGCAGACCTTGTAATTCTCAACGCGGATCCATTGAAAGACATCCACAATACCGAGAAGATTTCGGCGGTTTTTGCGGCCGGCAAATACTTGTCGCGGGCAAGACTCGACGTCCTTCAGAAGTAACCAGGACATAGCGGAAGGACTTAGTTATCCATCCGAATCCTGCGGTACTTAACGTTAGACTGGTTAATAGATGAACACATCGCGACGCCATTTCGTCACTGGCTCTCTCGCATTGCTGGGTGCGTCGAGATTCGCTGCCGCCGCGAAGACCGGCACATTCTCCCAACACGACCCGCAGGTACGCAAACTCCTCGCGCAGATGACGCTTGAAGAGAAGATCGGCCAGATGACGCAGCCCGATCAGTTATACCTCAGAAGCCTCGATGACATCGATAAATATCATCTTGGCTCGTTATTAAACGGTGGTGATTCTGACCCAAAATCCGGCAACGATCTGATTTCCTGGACCGACCTTTACGACAACTACCAGTCCCGCACGCTGAAGACGCGGCTGCGCATTCCGCTGATCTACGGCGTGGACGCGGTCCACGGGCATAACAACATCATCGACGCCACCATCTTTCCCCACAACATAGGACTGGGATGCACGCGGAACGCAAAGCTCGTTGAAGAAGCATCGCGCGTCACGGCGGAGGAGGTTCGCGCTACCGGGATCAACTGGGCATTCTCTCCATGCGTGACCGTGCCGCAGGATATCCGCTGGGGCCGGACGTACGAGGGCTACAGCGAATCGCCGGACGTCGTCAAGGTGCTGGGAGCGGCGGCGGTCCGCGGGCTGCAGAATCGAGGGCTGGACAATCCCCTGGCCGTGGCTGGCTGTTCCAAGCATTACGCCGCGGACGGCGGCACAGCGTTCGGTACGGGACACCCGAAGAGGAGAGGTTCCGAAGAGCGCTTTCCGCTCGACCAGGGCGACGCCCGTATCGACGAGGCCACGATGCGTGCAGTGCATCTACCCGGATACGTGACGACGATCGAGGCGGGAGTCGCCACCATCATGCCCTCCTATAGCAGTTGGAATGGCATAAAGTGCTCGGGGAACCGCAAACTGCTCACTGACATCCTGAAGGACGAATTTGGGTTCGAGGGCTTCCTGATCTCCGACTACGGCGCTCTGAACGATCTCCCCGGTGAGTATGACCAGCAGATTGAGCTTTCGATCAACGCCGGAATGGACATGGTGATGGTGCCCGACCGCTACCCGGTGTTTTACAACACGCTGTTGGGATTGGTGAGCAAAGGTCGAGTTTCCATGTCGCGCATCGATGATGCCGTAACCCGCATCCTACGTGTGAAGTTCGCCATGGGATTGATGAACCCCAAGCGATCGCCGCTGGCAGATCGAAGCCTGCACAAGAACTTCGGGTCGGCCGAGCATCGAGCCGTCGCGCGGCAAAGCGTCCGCGAGTCGCTTGTGTTGCTGAAGAACGACAATAACGTCCTGCCGCTCAAGAAGAACGCGACACGTATCCATATCGCGGGCAAAAACGCCGACGACATCGGCAACCAGTGCGGTGGCTGGACCATCTATTGGCAGGGCAAGAGCGGCCCACTCATGAAGGGCACGACGATTCTGGGTGGAATCCGGAACGTAGCATCAGCGCCAGGCCAGGTGACCTACTCGGAACATGGCACCGCGGCCCAAGGCTCGACCGTGGCCATCGCGGTGGTCGGCGAAACTCCGTATGCCGAGTCGAATGGTGACCGGACGGACCTGCATCTCGGCCCCGAAGATGTCGAAGTCATCGAGAACCTCAAGGCGGCGGGCGTTCCTGTGGTGGCCGTCATTGTATCGGGGCGGCCGCTCGTCATTGACGAGATCCTCGGTAAAGCCGACGCGATTGTCGCGGCCTGGCTGCCCGGTACGGAGGGCCATGGGGTCGCGGACGTTCTGTTCGGCGATTACAATCCCAGCGGCAAGCTGTCCTTCACATGGCCTCGCGGTGACATCGACGGACGGGCCCTGTTTCCGTTCGGCCACGGCCTGAACTATTCTTAAGTCGATTGGACCCCGATACCGCGATTGGCGGCCCTCAGGACCGTTTCCCCTATGTTCGAGGCGGTCGAGCGTCTCTCGAACGAAGCGCACGGCCGCGTCAATGCAATCTACCGGAAACCTGTCTATTGCTGCATTCGTGTGAAATTCAGGTCCGATAACGAGACGGCCAAGGACTGGGCCCAGGGGCTTTCTTTGCGGCTATGGCTGATTAATCCGTGCTCTCGGCCGCGCGGCTCCGGATCAGCATATGAAAGCCCGGCTTCAGGTTAAGCTTGCTGCCCGGAATATTCAAAGTGCCATAGTCTGACGGCCCGTTCTTTCGGAATCCGAGCTGCCAGCGAAATTCCCGGAGCCCGAGGTTTGCGAACAGGGCATTCTGGCGGCCTTCGAGCGTCGCATGGCCGGCGGACGAATCGACGTCAGTGAAAGCAATACCGACATGATAGGATCCGTCGTCACGGTGCAGACGCGTGATGTAGCCCGTCAGAATCGCGCCCTTCGCCAGAAACTTCGTCTTTTTCACAAGCCGTGCCGTCACGGCATCGCCCACCGCTGAGTCGCCCGTGATGCGCGTTACAAGCGCCACGTCCATGTCGAAGTCAGCGGGTAGTTCAATCTCCGGAACCGGAACCGGCGGCGCGGGCGCGACCTTTTCATCCGGAATCACAAACGATAGGGATGATGCTCCCGAATACTGACGGCAGGTGTCGAAGCGCGTCTCGTTCCGGCTCTCGAATCCGGAAGATTCCGCCAGCATCAATTCGGAGCTTCGCGGCAGCACAAAGCTCGATCCACCGATGTCGACAGGTGCATACTCCAGATCATGGTTAGCGGACGATAGTCCCAGTTCATCGGGAATTTCGTCGGCGTGGACCTCCAGGCGTATTAAATCGTAGGTTTCGGCGTTTGCCCAAAGCGAACCGTGATATCCGACCACCGCGTCATTCGGATCGACATGCAGATGATAGCCGCTGGCCGAGGCGGGCACCCGGTAACTAAACCGCTCACACTTGACGCCGCCCTGGACCGCCGCGCCCTGGTAGCTGAATTCGACGTCCGGAGTGAGAAAAACACCCTTCGCAAAAAGCCCGAAGCTTCCATTTGCCAGTGCGCCGCTGCCGCTGACGAGCCGCCGGGGATCGGTCTCGGAGATCCGCTTGGCTCCGCGCCAACCGAACATCTCTTTCCCTTCCACAAAGGCGACCTCGAGGTGCAGCCGGTCGAGCAACTCAAAATGCCGGGAGGATTTGCGGCGTTGCAATCGGGTGACGCTTTCAGCGCACGTGTAATTCGGAAGGCTCAGCAGGTTTTCAGCGACCCGCGCCTTGATCCTATCCAGGATAGGGTTATCCGGAGCGCTCGCGGCGGCACACACACAAGCTGCCGCCAGGCAGACTGCTATACAACGCATCGGTGTATTCGTTATATATCGTTTCCTGCTAGGATCGCAAGTATGCCTGGAGCAAAAGTAACCGTAGCTAACAACGGTCCAATTCGAATTGAGGGTGAATTTACACTGCATGATGCGGCGGGAGGAGAGTACGGGCTGGCGGGCCGTACCGTTATCTCATTGTGCCGTTGCGGGTTTTCCGAGAACAAGCCGTTCTGCGATGGTCATCACGGCGTGCAGGGCTTTGAATCGCTTTGTCAGGCCCGTGAATTGCCTCCTCCAAAGCCAAAAATTTAATTCGTGCCCGAATCTCCTTCCTCAAAGAGTCCCCAAAAAACTGATTTCGTCCTTCAGATGCGCGCGGAGTGGAATGCCCGCGCGCGCCAGGACGCTCGCTTCTACGCTGCTTTTGCGCGGAGGAATCAGACGGATGAGGAGTTCATCGCAAGCGCGGCGGATACCCTGCCGACGCTCGAAAAGGAGTTTCGGCGTCTGCCGGGCACGCAGCGCGCGCTCGAGATCGGTTGTGGTCCGGGCCGGCTCATGGTACCAATGAGCCGTCATTTCGCGGAGATACACGGCGTGGACATCTCCGAGGAGATGGTGGCTCTCGCAAGCGACCGTTTAAAAAACATTCCTCATGCTCATGTGCGCGTCGGTTCGGGCTCCGACCTGGCGGACTTCCCGGACGACTTCTGCGATTTCGTGTATTCTTACACGGTGTTTCAGCACATTCCCAGTCGCGACGTAGTGCTCAACTACTTGCGAGAATCGCGGCGAGTGCTGCGGTCCGGCGGGATTCTGTGTTGTCAGCTTCGCGGCACTCCACCCCTCGACACCGAAATGCAGAGGGAAACCGAAACATGGACAGGGTGCTACTTCTATGCCGGCGAGATGTTTGCCTTTGCCGAAGACCATGACTTTCAACTGGTGGCGATCTCAGGCATCGATACGCAGTACATGTGGACCACCTGGCGCAAACCCGGCCCCCCGCTAAACGAAGAGTTCTCGCGCCTGGTTCTGAAGGATGTGACAATCTCCTCGGGCAGTGAGCATCGTGTGCCGAATCGCGGCCAGGATGCCTGTGTCAGCCTGTGGATCGAAGGTTTGCCATCGCATTGCCACCTCGGAAACCTGGAAGTCTGGTTCGGCGAAATGAGGACCCAAGGCTGCTACCTGTCTCCAATCACGGAAACGGGAGGCTGCCAACTGAATGCCCGCGTGCCCCCGAGCATCGCGCCCGGAACCGTTCTGGTCGGGATAAAGGTGTTACACAGCTTCAGATTCTCCGCGCCTCCCGAAGAGTCTGACATTGTGGAAGGATGCACAGGCGAAACCGCCTGCGCCACCTTGGGATTGCGGCGAGGCAGCGTGGTGGAGCAGGCGGTTCCGCCTGCCCGCTGCCCAATCGAAGTGTACGATCTGGAATTGACGCCTTCCGTAGTAACCATCACCGACGCAATCGAAATCGGATCCAAGTTTCGGATCGAGACGGGCGGCCTGAAAGTAACGCTGGAGGGAATAGCGGAGCCACACGAAGTCTCCTTCCATCTACGCGGCCGAATCGCGGAAATCGTCCAGGTGGAGTGCAAAGACCCGATCCTGTCGAAATACGAATACTCCTTTTATCTTCCGCATCGAACGCCGAAGGGCCCGCTGGACATCTCGATTCGTGTCTCCGGCCGCGACCTTCCGCCGGCTCGAGTCGAGGTGGTCTGATGACGCCGCGGAGGCGGTCATTACTCGACAGTTTCATATTGCTGGCCCTGGGCTTCGCGCTCATCCAGCCATTGTTCAATCTGGAATACCTCAACAATTGGGCGTCGATTGAGAGCACCTTCATCGCCCAAGGGCGTATGCTGCGCGAGCATTTGCCGCACACGTCCTGGCAGCCCTTATGGTATTGCGGCACGCGGTTCGATTACATCTATCCACCCGCGTTGCCCTACGGCACAGCGCTCCTCTCTTTGGCAACGGGGCGATCGACAGCGCGCGCTTACCACCTGTACACGGCGTCCCTGTATGTGCTCGGAATCGTAGGGGTGTATTGGCTAGCCTTCGCCGGCAGCCGTTCGCGCTTGCAGGCGTGGATCGCATCGCTCGGCGTCGCGCTGTTCTCCCCCTCGCTGGTCCTAATGAAAGCGCTGCACAACGACAGCCCGGATTGGGTGCCACAGCGGCTGCACGTTCTGATGAGTTACGGAGAAGGGCCTCATATCTCGGCGCTCGCGATCCTCGGGTTTGCGCTGGCCGCGTGCTTCGTTGCACTACGGGAATGGCGGCCACCCACCTTCGTTCTTGCCGGGTTTCTCTGCGCCGCAGTGGTCTCGAACAACTTCTACGGCGCAACGGCGCTCGCCATCTGCTTCCCGTTGATGGCCTGGGCCATTTGGCTGGATGTTCGTGGGCGCGATGTGTGGCTGCGAGCCGCTGGAATCGCAGTCGTGGCTTATGGGCTATGCGCTTTTTGGCTGACGCCATCGTACATCCGGATCACGACGCTGAACCTTCGCTGGGTTGCCGAACCGCGCTCCTCCTGGTCCCTGCCGTTCGTCCTGGTTTGCCTCGGAGCATTTGGGTACTTGAGCTTCCGTTTTGCCAAAGATCGTCGAAACGTCGCGTGGCCGGTTTTCCTGGCGGGCTCGGTCGCGTTCTTCGCCATTTACGTTCTGTCGAGTTATTACCTGCATTTCGTCATCACCGGGAATGCCATGCGCCTGGCTCCCGAACTCGACCTCGCGATCCTGTTGCTGCTGGCGTACGCGGCGACGACGTTGCGCTGGCCAATTCGCGCGATCGCGGCCATCGTCCTTATCGCAGCATGCTATCCGGCGATCCACTACGTCCGGCACGCCTGGTCTGTATTCCCGCGTATCAGTTGGCAGGCGGTGCAGCAGCGCTGCGAGTACCGGGTGACGAAATGGGTCCATGAGAACCTGCCGAATTCCCGCGCAATGCCGCCCGGTTCCATCCGATTCTGGTACGACACGTGGTTTGACAACTCGCAGATGTACGGCGGTTCCGACCAGGGATTATTGAACCAGATCCTTCCCGGGGCCGCCTGGGTGTCATTACATATGGACAAACCGGACGTCATTATCGCACTGCTCGATGCGCTGGGCGTCGACGCTTACATCGTCGCGGACAAGACCTCCGAGGAGGTGTACCATGACGTCTCGTTTCCCGATAAGTTTCGAGGCGCGATGCCCGTGCTCTTTGACGATCACCAGGGGAACGTCGTGTACCGGGTCCCAAGAAGCGCGCCTGGCATCGCACGTATTGTTGACCCTGTTCTGTTGAGTTCGATGGCGATCCCGCACGCCGACGATCTTGACACGCTGCGACGTTATGACGCCGCGATTGAGAACGGGGGAGCGAAAGTTGTCCAGCCCAGCCCCGAAGTATTCGACATCACCGCAAACATTTCAGCCGGCCAGGCATTGCTTTTGCAGGAAAGCTTCGATCCGGCATGGCACGCGTATGCCGGCGGAAAGCCTCTCGCGATTCGCAGGGACCCGTTGGATTTCATGCTGGTCGACGTGCCGCAAGGCGCGCAGACGATCCACTTCCAGTTTGAGACTCCGCTGGAAAACTGGTTCGGGTGGATACTCACGGTCCTAACGTGCGCTGCTTGTCTCGGATTGCTGTTCCTGCGGGCCAGAACCGCCACAGATCATATTCGGGCCGGCCGGTAATCCAGGCTTTAAGCCGGCGTCGGGTTGTTAACGCGACTGCCGGTCGCGTTCAACAACGCCGACGAACGCCGGTTGGCAACCTCCAATAAAAACGAAATGGAATGGGGCCTGAACGCCGCCGTTCCGATCAACGAAGAGTCAGAGGCGCCGGCGAACTGCACACGGTTCCCGCCGCATCCGTGCCGCAAACATACATCGACGTAGTCATGGCCGGCAAATCGGCCGGCACCACCAGGTCGATCTGCTGCACCCCGAGCAGGGTTGGAGCCGGTCCGGCATAGTAAGGCGCCGTGATGTCGCGATCGTGAATGTGGCCTGTAATCGTGCCCGAGCCGGAAAGGCCGGTGGCAAAGACCTGAATCACGCTACCCGGATCCGCACCGTTGTCCGCGCTGTTAACCGAATAATCCTGATTCAGAATCGCGCCCGGGAAGATGGCGGGTTGGAAGTTTATCACCGGAACGGTGCGAGCAGCGCTGCTCATGCCGTCCACTGCGACCACCAGTTGCGTGGTTTTTTGGCCGGCGATGTCGGTCGGAACCAGCAGGTTGATCTGGTTTGTATTGCTGAAGAGAATGTTCGCGGAAATGCCGTCAAACGTAGCGGTGACCGACTTCCCATCGAAAGCCGCGCCCCAAACCGTGCTCAGCGACCCCGGAACCACTGGGGCTTCGGTCAAGCTGGCCGAATTCACAACGCTTGCGACGGACGGCCCGGCAACCGTGACTGTGAACGTGATCGGAATCGTGGCTGAGCCGGTGACGCCGGCGTCAACGGTAACCGTCGCCTGGTAGGTTCCCGGCGCAAGCCCATCCGGAAGCGCGTCGATGCGGATAGTGGCGTTGTTCACACCCGAAGTGGGGTCGATCCGGAGCCATCCTGAGCCGCCGCTGGCATAGGTCACCCTGGTCACCCAGCGGAGCACTCCTGAGCCACCGTTGCGGACGGAGACATAGTTCACCTGGTAATCTGACCCGGTAGTTGCCTGGTAGACGAGAGGCGTCGTGTTCACCATGAGTTTGGGAACGTAGGACGCGTTGCAGTCGCCGATGATGGTGCAGTCCGGCAGCGGACCGAGTGCCAGGAAGCGGGGAATCGGCGCTGTCGGCGATGTGGTCCCGATGGTCGAAACGGGTGCGAAGAACACGTCCTCGCTGGTCACGATTGTGCTTCCGCCTCCGCTCGGCGCAAGGCCCAGGAAAGTCGGAAACTGCGCTGTCTCGATCGCTGTTGGATTCGCGTCCACTACTTCGTACACTGCGTATGCTGACCCATTTTGAAGGGACAACTCGCTGACGGAATCAAAGATAGCGACTGCGGAACCGGCGGCTCCGGGCGTATAAACCGGGCTCCCGCCTGCGCCGTTGTTATCCGCTCCCGGGACGCGCGCCAGCAGTAAGGAACCACCTTTTGACGGCCGATACGCGCCACCCGACGGCGGCACTCCAAAGTCGCCGCCAGCCGTTGGCTGCACAGCGTCCGAGCCCGCTACGACATCGGGAACGAACAGGCGAGCGCCCGCGGGGAATCCTGAATAACGCACGACGATTCGCGTCCCCGTATCGGCATTCAGGTTCTCGGAAGCCGATAATTGCGTGAAGGCGTCGCCGAAACCTTCGGTCACCCGGGTCGTGGCAAAAATCGCGTTCGAAGCAATGAGACTGCTAAAGCTGATCGTATCCGGGAGGGGGGAGCCGTTCGGCGCGCAAACCAGCTTGGAAGAAAAGCCGGTGTATAGTCCGCGTTCCGGCGTCCCTACCGTGACCTGAGCGTTGGTGATCGGAAGCAGGGTCGACGCATTCACCGCCAGATACGCAAAAAGGGACGCGCCGGTAGGAGCCTGTGTGGCATTGCCCCGAATGCCGGCGATACGGAGCGTCACCCTGCCTGATGATGAGAACGTGAATGAGACGCCGTTATAGGCAAGTCCGTTCGAACCCGTGAGGAGGGGCAGCACCGGAATTGGAACCTGTCCCGATCCCTGGTCCATGGAGAATATTGTTCCCAGCACAGTAGCCCCGGCACCGACGCGATTCGACAGCGGAATATTGAGCGAGACCGTGAAATTGCCGGTCAGGGTAGCGCCTGGCGTACCGATACAGTCAAAGACAATATCGCCGAGCCGCTCCGTCAGACCTTCGGCGCGTACGACCGGCGGGTTCGCGCCAGTAGCGCAGGAATTCGGTGCCTGCGCCAGCAAGAGGCCCAGCGGCTGCGAGATCAAGAAAAGGAAAGCAAAGGAAAAGCGAGGATGTAACATACAACTGAACTTCAGTTGTTTGGAGTTTATCAGAATCCAGGAGGGAGGTACCTAGCCGTGCAGATTCGGGTGGTGAATGGAGGGGCCGCGGACCGACCCGAACCCGCACGGCAAGAGGAACGCTTCGCAACGGGGCGAAGCGCGCTAAGGGAGACTACGTGGTTCCCTCAACTGTGAACCAAACCGGCTCCTCGAGATACTGAGGATTCGGCGGGGCCGTCAACACCATCAGTTGATAGCGGCCCGGCTTCGCGGCTGCCGGTACTTTAAACTTCAACTCGGTTTCCGTCTGGCTCGTCAACGTAACCGGGATCGTCTTATCGCCCTGAATGAGATAAACCGAAGCAACGAGTTCCTTCTGGAGATTGGTCCCCGTTGCGGTCATCTCGTCTCCCATTTTCACGGTGTCCGGATCGACCGTCTTGATCATAGGTACGGGTTTGTACGGCTGATCGGCGGCCCAGGCGATCGCGAATACCGCAAGAACACACACCAAAAAAACTGTCGTGAACCGGAGCATTGGGGATTTCTCCTTCTGTTTCCCAACTTGTAACGTGCAATCCATCGTCCAGACCGTCTCGGCTTATTCCGCCTGGACTCTGCCGGCGAGTTGGCGATAAGTAAAGATCGAATAACCGGCGGCGAGGAGCATTCCCGGAATCCACCACCACAGGCCGACCACCAAGCCGTAGTGTGCCGCGGCAGCGTTGTAAATCGTTAAGCCCGCACTGGCTTTTCCGTTTGACGGCAAAACGTATGGGAAAACACCAAAGGCCGCGCTACACAGCATGCCGACCAAAAACGCCGACGAACCGGCGAAAGCGCCGAGGTTGCTGCCTCGTCGATTGAGGACAAAAGCTGCGATCAAACCGGCCAGCGCGATCGCCGGAAACACAAAACCCCACGGATTTGCGCCAAATTGCGCACCCAGGTTGGGTTGGATGAGAAAGCTGAACCACGTGATGACGAGAGTCAGCAGAGCGACCGGCCAGGCGACGGTGGACGCCATTCGCGTCGCACGTTCATAGACGGCGCCAGTGGTTTTTAGTGCGATCCAAAGACTCCCGTGAAGGGCCAGGGCAGCGAAGGCCGTGAGGCCAACCAGCAGCGTGTACCAATCAATGATGCCGGTCTCGTGGCCGACACTCAGATTGACCCACAGAGGAACGAAAAAGAAACCCGAATCGTCGAGCGGAACACCACGGACGACGTTCCCGAGCGCCACGCCAAAGACGAGGGCAAGAACCGCGCTGGCGCCGCAGAAGACCGTATCCCAGAACGGTCGCCACACGTTGCTGTCGATGTGATTGCGAAATTCGATTGCGATGCCGCGGAGGATCAAGAGCCAAAGCACGATCATCAGCGCCAGATAGAAGCCGCTGAAAGCCGAGGAATACAGGCTGGGAAACGCGAAATAGAGAGTACCGCCGCCGGCCAGCAGCCACACCTCGTTGCCATCCCAGACCGGCCCGATGGAGCCAAGTACCTGGCGTCGTTCCGCGTCGTTGCGCGCGACGAACAGGTGCAGCATTCCCACGCCGAAATCGAATCCGTCTAAGACCACGTAGCCGGCGATCATGATCGCCACGAGACAAAACCAGAGCACCTCCATGATTAGTGACCTCCTTCGGCGGCCACGGGGCCCTGCTCAATTTCGCGGAAGACCAGAAACAGGAAGAGAATGCCGAGCACCATGTATAGGCCCATAAACCCAATCAGAGTGAACAGTCCGTTCCCGGCCGAGACGCGCTCCGAGTATCCGTTCAGCGTGCGCATCAAGCCATACACGAGCCAGGGCTGACGCCCGAGTTCGGCCGTCATCCAACCGGCAGTTGTGGCGATGTAGGGGAACGGAATCATCAGCATGAGAATCCAGAGGAGCGGCCGCGCCTTGAACAGAACGCCTTTCCATAATGCGAGGGCGCACGCGATCATTACGGTGGCCAGGATGGTTCCCAGTCCGACCATCACGTGGTAGGAGTAGTACAGCAGCGGAATGTTGTCGGGCCATTGATCGTGCGGAAACGCGTTTAGTCCCTGGATCTCGGCGTTCCATCGCTTATATGTAAGGAAGCTCAGGATTCCCGGCACCACGATGGGATTGTCGAGGCGCGACTTCTCGGCATCCGGTTGGCCGACGAGAGCAATCGGCGCGCTGGACGTGGTTTCGAAAAGTCCCTCCATCGCGGCAAGCGTGATGGGTTGAAATTGAGCAATGTTGCGACCCTGTCCATCGCCGGTGGGGAAAATCAAAACGATGGTGGCGATCAATCCTGCCAAGACGCCGGTTTTCACAAACACCTGGGCGTGACTCTCGTGCCTGTGTGCCAGGAGATAAAACGCGCCGACGGCAGCCATCACGAAGCTCCCGGTGACGACCGAGGCGGTCATATTGTGGAGGTACTGCCAGAGAATCCAAGGATTCAGCACCAGGCCCCAAAAGCTGCTGAGCAGAATCTCTCCGTGCGACCCCAGCGCGTAGCCCTCGGGATGCTGCATCCAGGCGTCGGTTGCGATGATGAAATAGCCCGATAGCCACGAACCCAGGAACACCATTGCGGATGTGAGCCAGTGGAGCTTGGGCCCGAGGCGCTTTTCGCCGTAGACGAATAACCCCAGGAAGGTGGATTCAAGGAAGAATGAAAAGACGCCTTCCATCGCCAATGTTTGACCGATGACACCTCCCGCAGCTTTGGAGAAACGCGCCCAGTTGGTTCCAAACTGAAATTCCATTGGGATGCCGGTCACGACGCCGACGGCGAAGTTGATGGCAAAGATCCGTGCCCAAAAGCGGGCAGCAGCATTGTAGCGGTCGTCGTGCTTCCACAGCGCCAGGGTTTTCAATACAAGGATCAGCAGCGCCAAACCCATCGTCAATTGGGGAAACAAGTAATGAAAGGTGACAGTGAACGCAAAGTGCAGGCGGTGTACTGCAAGAGCTGAGTCCACTAGTTACTCCTCAATCTGGGTGTGTGAAATAGCGCACTGCGCGCATGTTCGACGGCGATGATTATGAATCTAAACGGCTCCATGTCGGACCACCGTTTGCACGTTGAGGGCCGGAGGGACTTTCATGGACCTTAATGTTCGGTATCTGGGTGGCAAGAAGTTCGACGCCGAAGCCCGCGGGCATCATGTTGTAAGCGACCAACCGCTGGATGACAACGGCACCGACCAGGGAATGACGCCGCCTGAGCTCTTTCTCGGTTCCTTAGGAAGCTGCGCCGCCTATTATGCGGCAGAGTATCTCATCGTTCGGGGTCTGTCGACTGATGGACTGGAAGTGCACGTATCGGCGTTGAAGGAAGGCAAGCCGGTGAGGATCGCAAGGATTCAGATCGACGTGAAAGCGCCGGGATTGGACTTTGCCGACGATCGCCATCGCGAAGGGCTGAAGCGTGCCGTGGATGCCTGCCTGATCCACAATACGCTGCAGGTTCCAACGAGAGTGGATATTCACATTGCCGAGAGTGTCGAAGCGCGGGACCTGGTCCACGCTTAGGCGATAACGCATTTCACGGCCTTTTTGAAGGCGTGGCCGTGTGACAGCCTGTTTCCTGCGCGGATGGACTGTCGAGCCGCGAGAAATGAATGCCAAGCCTGGGCAGGTTCTGGCGCTCAAGGTCGGCAAAGACAGTGCGTCGACCGAATCTCGAACTGCTGGTCTAGCAGATCGAAAGATACCATCAGTGCACAGAATATTGTCGAAATCGGACCGACGGCTCTCCGGCTCAGCCCTACTGCTTCTGGTACACCATCTTCTGGTCGGCCTCGCCCATGGCGCTGGTCAGGTGCACGTTGACCGTCAGCACCTTACCGTCCGGCCCCACAACGTACACCTGCTTTAGCCCAATCTCCTGGTCCTGAACGTTCAGCTTTGAGTTGACCACCAGGTTGCCGCTTTCCCACCCGGCAGTGCTCTTGATCACGAGTTCACCGGCGTGATTCACGCATTCCTTGCCGTCGGTGGTGAGATTCAGGTCAAAGTTCTGTTTTCCCTGCGGGCCGACTGAAGCGACCGCCACCTTGAGGCTCGGTTCATTGTGATCGACGGTCTGGGTCTCACTCTCAGGGCCTGGCAGCGGACCAAAATCGCTCTTCGCGGTATCCAGCTTCCACACACCACTCAGATTGGGAATCGCGCCGGTCGCTTTCGCGGGCGCAGGGCTGGGTGGGGCGGTGCTCGCGGTCGCCGTCGCCGCCGCGCCGCCGGCCTGCTTCTCAAATACCGACTTCTGGTCGAGCTCACCCATGGGGCTGTTGATATGCGCCGCCTGGGTCAGGGTGTTACCATCCGCCGATAAGGTCCAGTTGGATTTCACCACGATCGCATTGCCATCGAAGTCGATTTTCGTCGTGACAACGAGGGCCGATCCTTCCCAAGCGGACGACATTTTGAGTTCGCGGCCACCAGCCTGGTTGGCCGTCTCGGTCCCATCGAACTTGAAACTAATCGTATTGTTCTGATCGCCTTGCGCACTCTTCGCGACCACCGCGTCCTTGATGCCTCCATCCGTCTGTTCGATGGTGTCGAGGCGGCTTTCGGGGGCAGGCAATGGCCCGAAATCGCTCTTGGAAACGTTGAGTTTCCAGGTTCCGGTGAAATTCGGCTTGGTTTGCGCAAAGCTAACCGCGGCCAACAACAATGCGAGTACGAGTATACGCTTCATGGGGAATCCTTCGGGGATTTTCCTTATAGTGTACACGATGTCGGCGACGGGTCTAAAGGTCATTTCCAGGCCTGCCGATGACTTCAGGTAGCAGGCATGGACCACATCGACTGGGTACGCTCTCCGGAAGAGCTGTTTTCCGACCTTGCGAAGGCGCTAGAGTTTCGTCCAAGTCTAATCTATCAGTACCGTAAGGGCCGGCTCCCCATGAGCCAAACCCGCGTGCTGCTGAAGCGCATTTTGAAGCCCCTCGCCGAATCCGCGGCGTTTACGCTCGGTCCGCTATTCCTTGCAGCCTATTACACCGCCATGTCGAGCAACATATCGCTCTCGGATGGGTTGCTGCAAGTGTTCGGATTCTTCATGCGCCCATGGGAATACGCCGAAATTCACGGCTGGCTGCGGACAGTTCTGGGTATTAAAGCTGCGCTGGCCTCACTGGGAGCCGGTGTCTACTATGCGACCAAGATCCCCATCGACCTCGCCTTCGACATCATGGCTGGGCGCGTCAAATGCTCGGAGGGACGTGTAACGGTTAGAGAAGAAGAGAAGCGCCTCCCCGGACGCCGCGATGAGAGTCCCTTCTACTACTTCGAAATGAAAGAGCGCTCCTTTGAGGTCTCTCGTGAAGCGTTCCGGGCCATCGATCCAGGTGGGTCATACCGCGTTTATTACGGCCCGCGAAGTCAGGTGCTGGTCGCCATGGAACCGAGCAATCTCATGCTCCAGGATCAGCGCGAATCGTTCGGCTCGGAGTCTTTCTCGGCCGGCGGCGTTTAGCTACCCTTAAGGGTTGGACCTTTCCGACTTTTGTCCTCAGCCTGACCTTGCACGCGCGGCCACCATTCCTGCGCGATGGTATACCGATCCCCAGTTTCTCAGCCTGGAACGGCGCAAGATCTTCGCACGTACCTGGCAGCCTGCTGGCTACCTGTCGCAATTAACGAGCCCGGGCGATTTTTCAGCGTGCGAGATCCAGGGCGAACCGATCGCTCTCGTTCGTGGCAAGGACGGGACACTGCGAGCACTGTCCAATGTTTGCCGGCACCGCGCTTCGACCATTCTTGAGGGCAACGGAACGACTAAAGTTCTGCGGTGCCCTTATCACGCCTGGAGCTATTCCCTCGAAGGCGCTCTAATCGGAGCGCCCGAATTTGACGGGGTCGAGGATTGGGATCGAACTCAGGTCTGCTTGCCGGAATTCCGGGTCGACACCTGGGGGCCATTCGCTTTCGTCAACCAGGATCGCGACGCTCTTCCACTGCGGGAGATGTGGGGTGACATTACTCAGCAGACCGAGGAATTCGGGTGTCCGGTGGACAAGCTTCGGCTCTCCGAACGTCGCGACTACGTGCTCAACTGCAACTGGAAGGTCTATATCGACAACTACCTCGAAGGCTATCATCTCCCGGCGGCGCATCCGGGCCTGTTTCGGGAGCTCGATTATCAGCAGTATCGGGTCGACACTTTCCGCTATCATTCCTCGCAATATGCACCAATCCGGCCCAAGCACGGGACTGGCGAGACGCGGCGGTATGAATACGACAGTGAGGGTCGTGGAGCGCTTTACTTTTGGATCTTCCCGAACTTCATGCTCAACATTTACCCCGACAATTTGAGCAGTAACATCATCCTGCCGCTGGGCCCCGACAAGACGTTGACCGTGTTTGAGTGGTTCTCTTACGGCGGAGGACAGGTAGCGCCGGAAACCATCGCGTTCAGCGACGAGATTCAACAGGAAGACATCAAAATCTGCGAGAACGTGCAGCGGGGGCTGAATTCGAGCACCTATAACCAGGGCCGTTACTCAATGAAGCGTGAAAACGGCGTGCACCATTTTCACATGCTGCTGCACGAGTTCCTCACCAAATAGGCCTCAGCAGGTGGGGCTGGCATTCGGCCTGCCCGATTTCCGCCACGGGCTGTCAGGGCCGGAGTTCGACGTCAAATTCGAAATAGCCTTGGTTATCAGCGGGTTTTCCGAGCCGGGGATTAACCGAAAACTCCGTCTGCCCGCGCTTTGTGCGCGTGATCAACGTGGTGTCCGAAGGCCCGCCACAGCCCTGGGTGCCGCGCGCGATGTCCCAACAGACGAATCCTCGGGCATTGCTGATGTCCAGGTGGCGATGCGAGCGATTCGGGATGGTCGCGCCCCACGCCGCGTTTGCCGGCAGCACAACGTGAAAGCGCCCCGAACCCGCCGCCTCGACCGTCGCGCGCTCCGGCGTGCACAAATTCCGGTCCGGAAGGCATGCGGTGCCTTGCGAAGACACGCTTGAAGAAGCGAACGACACAGTCGAGGAAACGTCCGGTTTCGGGGCGGGCACAAAAGACCAGCTCAGGATGTCGTGATTCTCATAACCGCTGCCAGTCGATGCGGTAAACCCGATGTACGCCGACCCGTCCGCGTCGATGACGGTCGACAGGTCGACCGGCGAAGTGAGCACCGGCTTCACGGCTTTGTCCAGGAAAATGGAAAGGATCGGTGGCTGATACAGGACACGCGCCACATGAATGCCGCCATCTTTGAGGTGCGGCTTGAGCTTATGCACATAGGCGAGGCGAGGGGGCGGCCAACTCATCGACGGCAGCCTTCCATTGGTGCACATGCTCACGTAGTTGTCAGACGGGTCGCCTAGCTCCGCATTGCGAAAGGTGTCGAAGAAGACCGCGATGCTACGAGGAATCCCAGGACTGTTCATATCGCCACGTCCATCACCGAGGGCGAAGCCTCCGGAAGCGCCGCGTCCCGCGATGGCGGCCGACCCGGCATTCTGGAGAACGAAAGCGAAACCATCTGCTCCCGCTCCGGCGCCGCCCTCGCCGGTGAGTTGGAACCGGAATGTCGTGTCGAAGCCGTCACCGACTCGCTGCTTTTCGCCGTACCACGCGGCTCCCACGGACCACTCTGTGGCCGGCGTCAGCCGCAGCGTCTCGCCCTGGTACGTCGCCGAACCTGCCAGCCGAAGCCCCATCAAACTGGGCTGCGAGCTGAGCGGCAGGCACAACGCCGTGATGAGCAGCGGCCAGACCCAAATAGGACGCTTATCTACCAGCCTTTCAAGAGAGTCGATGAAATCTAAGCTGGCGCGGGCGGTATCGGCTTCTTCTGCGCGTTCTCGATGAAGTCCAAAGCCAACGGAAACCGCCTGCTCCGCCGTGCTTTTGGAGAGCATCCGGAGTCCGCAAGATTTTGGGTCCACGGCAGGGCCGTGCGCGGGCGAGCCGCCAGATAAGACAAGCCTCACACCGCTAGCGTAGCGATTCCCGATGTTCCCCGGGCATGAGAGCAACGCGTGTCAGTCCGGCTCCTTTCGCAATGTCGATGACTTCGGCCACCTGGCTGAACTCGAGATCACCTTCCGCTCGGATGAAAAGGACACGATCCGCAGTGCCTCCAAAGATGCGCACAAAACGAGCATAGAGGTCGCTTATAGCCACTCGTTCCTGGTTAATCCGAACGGCGCGTTCGGGCAGGACGGTGACGACAATATCGGTAGTGGGCGCCGGGGTTTGTGCGGATTGCGGCTCCTCCGGCACTAGCGTCTTTAAACCCTTCGGGGCGAGCGGCGTAATCAACATGAAGATGATGATCAACACCAGAAGTACGTCGATCATCGGCGTGACGTTAATAGATGCAGTTTGCCGATCGGAAGAGCCGAGTAGCATTGCCATGCGATCACCCTGGCTAATTGGACACGAGGTGATGGCGAGAAGTTCCCGCCCGATCCTGCCGCTATCGAGCGCCGGCCAGCCAATGCAACAAGGCAGTCAGCGTGTGAAATTTTCGCAATGCCGAGTTCCTGTTCCGTGCGCGCTGTCGCGATCTGGTCGGGGACGCCTCGACCCCCGATGGCGCGTTCTGCGCCGACACTCCCGTTGGGCGCCGCGTGCACCTTCGATTCTTCAGCGTGCCGAACAGGACCAGCTTACGGCTCGTCAGATTCACGACCGCATCCAGTTGCGTTCCATATTGGATGACCGTTTTCTCCAATACAAGGTATAGGGAGCTTGCTTATTGTGATCTCATGTGCCGAAACTTCTGTAGGGTATTGCTCTTCACCTTGTTGCTCAGTGCGCATGGGAACGCCGCGGACCAGCCCGTCTTGGTCAACACGTGCCTGATAACGAACCGCGTCAGCGAAATGGTCCGGTTTTACAAACGCGTCTTACGAGTGGAGCCGAGGCAGGTCAACGATCGCTATGCTGAATTTTCTACGGGTACCGGCGTGCTGGCGCTGTTCTCCGCCGAGGCCCAAGAAAGCTATATCCCAGGCTCAGCTCAGGCAGCGAAAAATCGGAGCGTCATTCTGGAATTCCACGTCCAAAACGTTGACGTTGAATATGAACGGCTCAGCACTTTCGTTGAGTCGTGGGTCAAGAAGCCAGCAACCACACCTTGGGGAACGCGATCCTTCTACTTTCGCGATCCGGATGGCAACCTCGTCGACTTTTGGATGCTGGTGCCAGGCAAATGACGTCAAGGCTTCTGCTTTCAGACCATGGCACGCTGCAGCATGCCATGCAGTTCAGTTTTGTCCGCTAAGGAAATCACTGATGCATACAGGATTTATGGCCGTAACCAAACCGCCCCATTCTGAATCTCACAGGACATGCGGCTCGTAGTGTCTCTCGCGGTAGTCTTGTCCCTGGATGCCCAAGTGAACGTCCTGACATGGCATAATGACAATGCTCGGACCGGACAGAACTTGAACGAGACGATTCTTACCCCGGCTACCGTGGATTCCAGCACCTTTGGTAAGCTTTTCGTGATTCCCGTGGATGGGAAGGTCGATGCCCAGCCGCTTTACGTTCCCTCGGTTGCTGTGCCCAATAAGGGAACGCACAATGTGCTCTACGTCGTCACGGAACACGACAGCGCATATGCGTTCGACGCGGACGACGGAACGCCGCTTTGGCATGTCTCGCTTTTGAATTCCGGCGAGTCAACCTCGGACGACCGTAGTTGCGGTCAGGTGACACCGGAGATCGGGATCACTTCAACGCCAGTCATCGATGTTCGGATCGGTTCCCATGGAGTGATGTATGTCGTCTCGATGTCGAAAGACGCCTCGGGCAGTTATCATCAGCGCTTGCATGCCTTGGATCTCATCACAGGTGGGGAACAGCTTGGTGGACCAGTAGAAGTTCAGGCCAGCTATCCCGGCGCTGGAAACTTCGATGGGAAACAGTACAAAGAACGGGCAGCTCTCCTGATCGCAAATGGCATCGTCTACACAAGCTGGGCCTCGCACTGCGATATTCCTCCATACACCGGCTGGGTGATCGGCTACGACGAAAGTACCCTGCAGCGTGTCACGGTCATGAACCTGACGCCGAATGGCAGCGAGGGTTCGATCTGGGCCTCAGGAGCGGGCCCGGCTGCAGATGCCTCTGGAACTATCTACCTCATGACAGCCAATGGAACATTCGACACAACGCTCGATAGTTCGGGGATGCCCTCTCGCGGCGATTTCGGAAATGCATTCGTGAAGCTCACACCCTCCGGCACGGCACTGTCCGTGACAGATTACTTCACCATGTCGAACACCGTTTCAGAGTCGGCCGCGGATGAAGACTTGGGTTCCGGCGGCCTGATTTTGCTTCCGTCGCTCCAGGATGCGCAAGGCAATGCCCACGACCTCACGGTCGGCGCCGGAAAAGACGGCAACATGTACGTAGTGGATCGCAACAACATGGGACACTTCCGAAAGGACAGCAACTCCATCTACCAGGATCTACAGGGTGCCTTGGGCGGCGTTTTTTCCACGCCGGCCTGGTTCAATGGAAGCCTGTATTATGCCTCGGTCGGCGGAAGGCTTATGCAGTTCGTGTTTCGGAATGGTGTTTTCGTCGAGAGCCCAACGTCCCAGTCGGCAACGACCTTCCCGTATCCGGGCGCAACTCCATCCATTTCCGCGAGTGGAAACTCGAATGGGATTGCCTGGGTGGCCGAGAATTCGAATCCCGCCGTGCTGCATGCTTACGATGCCGCGGATCTTTCGAAGGAGTTATACAACAGCAATCAAGCGGCGAATGGCCGCGATCATTTCGGTACAGGGAATAAGTACATCGTCCCGACTGTGGCGAATGGCAAGGTGTATGTAGCAACGACGAACGGAATTGGTGTTTTTGGATTAATCGCCGGCTTCCAGTTTGTGCCGGTGACGCCCTGCCGCATGGCTGACACGCGCAGTGCCACCGGGCCCTTCGGTGGACCAGCACTCATCGGAGGCACAGGCCGGACTTACGCCGTGCCGGCAAGCGCCTGTAACATTCCGGCAACCGCGGTAGCGTATTCGCTGAATATCACGGCGGTTCCACCCGGCCCGCTCTCGTATCTCTCCGTCTGGCCTGCTGGCCAGCCACAACCCTTCGTCTCCACCTTGAACTCCTTCGATGGCCGCGTTGTCGCCAATGCCGCGATTGTTCCCGCTGGCACGCAGGGCGCGGTCAGCTTGTACGCCAGCGACACTACCGACGTCGTCATCGACATCAATGGCTACTTCGCTCCGTCGAAGACTCCAGGCAGTCTTTCGTTCTATAGCCTGACTCCGTGCCGGATTGCCGATACACGTAGCGCAGCGGGGCAGTTGGGCGGTCCATTCATCAGTGGCGGTTCCGCGCGCAATTTCCCCATCGCCTCCAGCCCTTGTTTAGGTTCGAATACGGCACAGGCGTATGCGCTAAACATCACGGTGGTGCCTCACCAGCCACTCGAGTATCTGGCTACGTGGCCGAGTGGCCAGGCACAGCCTTTCGTGTCGACTTTGAACTCCTCCGATGGAAGCGTTGTCGCCAATGCGGCGATCGTGCCTGCCGGTAGCAATGGAGCCATCAGCGTTTTTGCGACCGGCGACACCGACGTCATCATCGACATTAATGGATACTTCGCTCCGCCGGGCTCGCCCGCAGCGCGGTCGCTGTACACGGTGTCGCCGTGCCGGGTGGTAGATACACGGGGAGGGTTCAGTGCTCCGTTCGGGCCGCCCAGCCTGCCGCTCGGTGGATCGCGAAGCTTCCCTATTCCGACCGGAGCGTGTGCTGGCATTCCTGCTTCGGTACAAGCCTATTCGCTCAACGTCACGGTAGTGCCAAACGGTCCCTTGAGCTACTTGACTGCCTGGCCAACAGGATTGCCTCAGCCTGTTGTCTCCACGGTCAACTCTCCAGCCGGAAAGGTCGTGGCCAATGCCGCGATCGTGCGGGCTGGGACTAATGGTGCGATTACCGTGTTCGTGACCAACCCTACGGATCTGATCCTCGACATCAACGCATACTTCGCACCTTAATCCTGTCCGGGTTTGAGGCGAATGGCCGCCCAATCCACTAATTGACTCAGATCGCCAAACCGGTGGCAATACTCAGCCGCTTGGCGCAAAGCCCCAGGGCAGATTTCGACCACTGGGCCTTTGAACACGAAGGGCGCGTAAACGGGAATCGGAAGCATCAAAGCACGACCTCAGCTCCCACAGCCTGGTCGAGTTGGCTGCCTGCCGTCAGAAACGCGCCGATGAGGTTCAGGTAGGCCACCTGAATGCTCCGGTAGTCGCTCTGTGCCTGCAAAAAATCAAGCAGCGAAGCTCCGCCATGCTCATACGAGTACGAAATAATATCCCGAACTTCAGTGGCCTGTTTCAAATAGTCCGACTTATACGGCCGCAGTAGGGCGAGATTGCTGTTCAGCGTCGCATAGGCGGAGTCTACATCCCCGAAAACCTGGGCTTCAGTCGCATCGCGCGTTCGCTCAGAACGACTAATATCCAGCAGAGTCTTCTGCTTCTCGCCCTGATTGCGATCAAAGATACGCAGAGGAATACTCACGTTCACCCCGAAGTAGAAGGTCAACGGCGGGTTATGTGCGACGTCCACTCCAAATGTCGGGTCGGTGGAACCGTTCGCAATCGCCAACTTATGATCGGTTTTCGCTTTCTCAATCGTTCGAACGGAGGCCTTCAGGTCAGGCCGGTTGTCCGCCGCCATCTGGCGCAGTCGAGTGAGCGGAGGAATGTCTTCTGTGAAATCGAAGGTCCCGGTCACATCGAACTGATCCACCGAGGTGCGATCGTTGAGCAGCGTTAACAACTGGATTTTTGCGGTGCGCAGATTTACCAGGGCGGTTTGGACGTCGGTCTCGAACTGTACGCGCTGCAACTTCAGGCGAATCAGATCCACCCTGGCAATGTCGCCCGCCTTTTGCCGGGCTTCGTTGATCGACAATAAGTTGTCGTAATAGGCGAGAGTCTCGCGAGCCAGGGCGAGCACCTGCTTGGCCTGCAGTAACTGCACGAATGTATTGCGCACGGTGAACACCATGGTGCGCTCCAGATCCTGTTGCTGCGACTCGGCGATATCGGTGGCCTGCCTGGCGCTCTCCAGGCGCAGTTCGCGTTTGTGCCCGCGCTCGTGCAAATAGCTGAACGAGTATATCGGCAGCGCGAACGCCAGGGGCCGATATGGGTTGCTCGTGAACGGTTGAAGCTGGTCCACTCCGACGGTTGCGTCCGGATTCGGCCGCAGGTACGCGGTCACCTCGTCTGCCCGCGATTCGTCAATGCCGATACGGCCCGCCTTCAGAGTGGGGTTCGTCGCGATGAACCGGTCGCGAATCTGCTGCCATGTAAAAACCTGTTGAGCCGTCGCCAGACGCGTCAGCGAGACCGCAATCAGAAATGTTGTGCACAGATGCCGTGAACGACAAATGCGCTGCATACTACCTCCAATTTGAATGGTCGTTTCGAGGGGCGTCATACCTGAAGCACGTCGCCATCGCGCGCCACGAGCGCATAGAGCACGGGCGCCAGGAACACCGACAGAAGTAAACGCGAGAGAAGACCGCCGACAATAACGATGGCGAACGGCTTTTGCGAGTCGCTGCCGATGCCGGTGGACATGGCAGCCGGCAGCATGCCAAGGCAGGCAACCAGGGCCGTCATCATGATGGGCCGCAGCCGCAGGACTGACGCTTCCAGCGTGGCCGTCATGGTGTCGCGACCTTCCAGCCGAAGCTTGTTAATGAACGAATATAAGATCACGCTGGTCTGCACCGCGACGCCCATCAGCGCAATGAAACCCAACATTGACGACACGCTGAAAGTCGTGTGCGTCATCCACAACGCCAGCAGACCGCCGACTGGCTGCGTAAGAAATACGCTCAGCAGGATGATGGCTGGGAATTTCAGGTTGCCGTACAGCGCGAACAGGATCAGGATGATCAACAGTGCCGTCAGGGGCAGAATAAACTTCATCTGGGAGCGCGCGGCAAGATAATCTTTGTACTCGCCGCCCCAATCGAACCGGTAGCCGATGGGCAGGTGCACCGCCGCTTCCACCTTGCTCCGCGCTTCTCCGACCGCGCTTGCAAGGTCGCGGCCCTCCACGCTGAACTGCACGCCAACGTAGCGCTCGTTTTCTTCGCGATAAATAAATGATGCGCCATTCTCGACCCGTATGCTGGCGAATTGGCTGAGGGGCAGATACTGACCGTCCGGAGTTGCCACCAGGAGGTTCTTGATCGCATCCATGTTCTTGCGAAAGGGTTCCTGCAGGCGTACTTCGAGGTCGAATTGACGCTCGCCCTGGATTACCTGCGAGGCGGCCGCACCGCCGATGGCGGTTTCAATCAGTGTATTGATATCGCTGACGTTCAGGCCGAAGCGCGCCATCTTGGCGCGGTCAGGCTCGATAATCAAGCTGGGCTGGCCAAGCTCGCGCACCAACGTGATTTCAGTCACGCCCGGGATCTTGGACAGAATATCCCTGGCCTCGGTAGCCTTCTGTTGCAGCGTATTCAGGTCACTTCCAAAAATCTTCACCGCCAGGGCGCTCTTCAGGCCTGTCTCCGCTTCGTCGACGGCATCCTCGGCGGGCTGCGTGTAATTGAAGATGACGCCAGGAAATGAAGAGAGCTTCTTCTGAATGGCTTCGATCAGTTCAGGCTTTGTGTGGATAGCGCCGCTCCAGGCGGGGTCCCCGTATGGCTTGAGGCCTACATAGAATTCGTTATTGAAAAAGCCGGTCGGATCGGTGCCGTCGTCAGGACGCCCGAGTTCGTTCCCCACGGTCGTCACCTGCGGAAACCCAAGCAGGATATTCCGAATCTCGGGGGATAGTTTGCTCGCGTCTTCAAAAGATATGGTGTAAGGCGTCGTGGCTCGAACCCACAGTGCGCCTTCGTCCAGGTGCGGCATGAACTCGCCACCGATCAAGGGAATCAGAAGCAACGATGCGCCAAATACGGCAATGCAGGCCACAACAGTCGCGATGCGGTGCCGCAGACACCAATCGAGCGACCGGCCGTATCCGTTCTTGAGCGCTTCGTAGGCCCGCGCTCTGGGCTCGTGCACATGCTTTTTCAGAAAATATGCGCACAGGACCGGCAGCAGCGTGAGCGAACAAAGCAGCGCCCCCAGCAGCGCGAAGGACATTGTGTCCGCCATGGGCGCGAACAGCCGGCCCGACGGACCCTGCAGAACGTAAATTGGAAGATAGCCTGCGATAATTACGGCGACCGCGTAGAAGATTGGCCGCTCGACATCGTGCGCGGCCACGCGAATGACATTCACCAGGTTGTATTCCTGGTCCTTTCTCTCCGCCAGTTCGCGAAATATGTTTTCCACCATGACCACGCCGCCGTCCACGATGATTCCGAAATCGATCGCTCCGATCGAGAGCAGGTTCGCGGGGATATGCCGCCAGTCGAGACAAATGAAGGCGAACAGCAGCGCGAACGGAATCGTCACCGCGACGATTAGCGCAGTGCGCACGCTGAACAGCATAAGCCCGAGGATTACCAGGACCAGAAGCATGCCGCGCAACAGGTTGCGCTCAACCGTCTTCGTGGTTTCATCAATGAGTTGGTGGCGATCGTAAAACGGGACCACTTTCACGTCGGGAGGCAGGACATTCCTGTTCAAGTTCTGCGTAACCTGCTCCACGCGCTTGAGCACGACCTGCGCCTGCTCGCCAACGCGCATCAGGATGACACCCTCCACAGCGTCGTCGTGGCGCATGAAGCCGAACTGCCCGAGACGAACCGCGTGTCCGATCTCCACCTGGGCTACATCGTGCACGTACACGGGAATGCCGGTGTGCACGCCCAGCACGATATTGCCGATGTCCTGGGTATTTCGCACCAGTCCCAGGCCACGAACATAATAAAATTGCCCGCCTTGCGAGTAGAACCCCCCACCAGCGTTGGCGTTATTGCCTCCCAGTTGCTGGACGACCTGGCTCACGGTAATTCCGTACGCGAAGAGCTTATTGGGGTCGAGCAGCACCTGGTACTGCATCGTTAGTCCCCCGAGGCCCGAATCGTCGGCCACGCCGGGAATGCCGCGATAGGCGCGCTCGAGAACCCAATCCTCGATCGTCTTGAGATCCTCCAGGCTACGGTCCGGGCTCTGAACCACATATCGATAAATCAAGCCGCTTGGACTGAACAAAGGCGATAGTTTCGGCGACACTCCAGCCGGCATCTGCGCATTTGTCACGCGCTCGAAGGCCTGCTCGCGCACGAAGTACGGATCGGCATCGTAGTTGAAGTTCATCTGCACCGACGAAAGCCCGTACAACGAAATCGAACGGAGCGAGTCGAGCTTGGGAATCCCGTTCATTTCAATTTCGATCGGGATCGTCACCAGCCGCTCCATCTCCTCAGCGGCGTGGCCGGGCCATTGCGAGATGATCTCGACGTGCGGTGGAGCGAGATCAGGATACGCGTCGATGGGAAGCTTCTGGAACGCGATGGCACCCCAGATCATGAGCAAAAGCGAGCTGACAATAATAAGGAAACGCTGCGAGAGCGCGAACGATACGAGGCGAGCAATCATGTCGGGTTTATTTGTAATTGCTCGCGAACTGGAGAAACACGCTGCCTTCCGAGACGACGGTTTCTCCTTCTTTGAGACCCTTGACGACCTCCAACTGGTCGTCATGCTGCGCGCCGATGTCAATGACGCGTTGTGCGAATTTTCCCGGCGCGGACTCGACGTATACGAAGGGCAGGTTCTCGGCGTCGCGCAAGACGGCCGAAACAGGCACGGAGAGAACGCTCTTCCGCATATTTGTGTGGATCACCGCGTCCACGAACATGTCCTTTTTCAGGAGTCCTTCGGGATTGCCTGTCACGATGCGAACGGGGGTCGTACGCGTGGCCGGATCGACAAAAGCGCCAATGTAGGAGACCGTACCGCGAAACACGTTTGGCAATGACGTATTCGTTTCTTCCACCGCGTCTCCGTTGTGGACTGCGGGAAGATCACGATCGAAAATGTGACCTTGGACCCAGACGCTCGACGTATCGCTGACCAGGAAGCAGGCCGTGGCGCCCGCCTGCACGAGTTGGCCGGGTGATACGAGCTTCTGAATGATGACGCCGTCAATAGGCGAACGCACCGGCATCTCGGAACTCACCGGAACTCCCTGTCTCGCGGCGGCATCCATCTGCTCCTGCGCGATATTGAAGATCTTGAGCACCTCGAGACCGTTCTGCACATCCGTACTGGTGTCGTCATAGGCGGCCTGCGCCGCCTCCAAGTCCTTCTGAGCGATGGCGCCGCGGTCGTATAGCTCTCGCGCGCGATCGAGCGTCCGTTTCGCGAGGTCCTGCTGGCTGCGCGCCTTGCGGTACGTCGACACCGCATTGGCGATGTCCGGACTCGATACGTACAACAGCGGCTCTCCCTTTTTTACGGGCGTTCCGAGATCGACAAGGATGCGCGAGATCGGTCCGCTGACCTGCGTGATCGCCTGGCTGGTGTGGTCGGCGTTCCAGTCCACGGTACCGGTTGTATGGACCGCGATCGACCACGTCTCGTAGCGCGCTTGCGTCATCCGCAGCCGCGCAAGCTGGTCGTTGCTCACTGAAAGAAGAGCCGGTTGTTGATCGTCCGAGTGGGCCGAGGCCGTGCTCGGCTGCGTCGTTGACGGGCCGCATCCTTCCTGTAGACAGGCAATTAGCGAGAAGGTCAGAATCGATGACCCAATTCGCCAAAAAAGGGCCAGTCCCCCGGACCGATGCCGGAGGAGCTTGCACTCCTTCATATATAGGACTCCTTTCCTAACGGGCTAGGGAATCAGTTTGCGACGATAGCGTTAGGAGGAAGGAGGAGCGCGGCTACTGCTGGGGAGATTGCTTGGATCGATAAGTCGCGCGGTTTGCTCGGATGGTACGTGCCACGTCCGTTCTATCGGAGGCAGAATCTTCGGAATGCCCGCTGGCTGCGCCCACGTCAGTTGTCCAAAATGGCAGAAGACGCAGCAGTGAGTTGCGCTGTGCTCGTGCAGACCGGACGCGAGCGTAGTGGTCAGTAGCAGCGTACATACTACGACCAGGTACACTACGACGCTTCGGAATTTCGAAGCCCTTACCGGCGACATTCGATGTTTTGAGTATATCGAAGAAGCACCGCAAAGTGGTTGACAACAGAACATGCAGCAAAGTAACGGTGACGCAGTTGCATAAGATCTTGGTGGACGGCAGTCGGCGCCTCGAGGCATACCCGATATCAGGCGACCTCTAAATGGAACGGAATCCGTGCGAAGTGTTGGCCGTGTCTGTGCCAGAGGCACAGGTCTGGACATGTTCTGGCAGGCATCTAACGGTAACCACAATTGCACGTCAATGCAGAATGCAGGTGCGCTTCGTTCACATCTCGGCGACTGTCATACTCGGCGCCGTCGGCATCCTCAATCAGCGACTCTCCTGGGCGGAAGGATCGGATCCCGCGGGCACCTGGCGCGGAGAATCGCTCTGCGCGGCAGGACTTCTAGCGTGCCATGACGAGAGCGTTGTCTACTACATCAAGCACGTCTCCAACAGGTCAGACTTTGTCTTTATCCAAGCCGATAAGATCGTGAATGGCGAGCCGGTCACGATGGGAGCCGGTGAGTGGCGCTATGATCGTACGGCAAACACCTTGGAGTGGAGGATGCCGCAACAGGTCTGGTTTCTCAAGATTACCGGCAGCCGTATGAAAGGAACACTTAAGCGAACGGATGGCGCCACTCTTCGGAACATGACCCTGGAAAAGGACCCGTAGCCCCCTTGGATCGCACTTTGACGGAAAGCACGGTATCCACACCGCCAGTCGCGTCTGATGACCGCTGTGACCGCAATCGTGCCGCAACTCCAATTTGTGACGAACCTGCACCTGCGGTTGTCGAACGGGATTCTATACTGAAGTTTCGTGTTCCATACATTCGAAAAGCAGATTACAGAACGCATCGAAGCGCACGTTCGTATCCGTTATGGCGTTGACGTCCCGGTGACGCTGGAGCAACCGAAACAAGCATCGTTCGGCGAGTTGGCACTCCCTATCGCGTTCCAACTCGCACGTCAATTGAAGAAAGCTCCTCGGGCGATCGCGGGGGAGCTGGTTGCGGAACTCGGACCGATGGAAGGGGTCGAGGCGCTGGAAGTCGCAGGAAACGGCTACATCAACGTGCGGTTCGACCGGGGATTGTACGGCGCCGGCGCACTTCGAGGCGCTCCGACAAACATTGCGGCGGCGGACGGCAAGATCATCGTTGAGCATACGAATATCAACCCGAATAAGGCAGCCCACATCGGCCACCTGCGCAATGCGATCCTCGGCGACACGTTCGTCCGAATGCTGCGGGCTACCGGTGCGCAGGTCGAAGTTCAGAATTACATCGACAATACAGGCGTGCAGGTGGCTGACGTCGTGGTTGGCTTCCGCCGTCTTGAGAACAAGTCCGCCGAAGATGTGAAGGCGCTCATCGCCGAGACGAAACGCCCATTCGATTTTTACTGCTGGGACCTCTATGCGCGTATTTCCCAGTACTTCAAGGACAATCCCGAATCGCTCGCGTGGCGGAGCGAGATGCTGCATGCAATCGAAGCTGGAGAGGGCGAAGAGGCCGAAATCGCGCATATCGTCGCCGATGCAATTGTCAACGCCCACTTGCGGACCATGTTGCGGCTCGACGTCGAATACGACGTGCTGCCGCGCGAGAGCGAGATTCTCCACCTGAAATTTTGGGCGACGGCCTTCGAACTGTTGAAGCAGCGCAACGCGATATACCTCGAAACCGACGGCAAGAATACCGGCTGCTGGGTTATGCCGGGATCGGCATTTTCGAATTCGGCGGGGGAAGATGACAGCAAGGTGATCGTGCGTTCCAACGGCACCGTGACCTACGTCGGCAAGGACATCGCTTATCAGTTGTGGAAATTCGGCCTGTTGGGCAAGGATTTCTTCTATCACCGCTGGTTTCGCTATCCCGATGGTCACGAAGTATGGGCATCGAATGACGAAGCCTCGGAGCCGGACGCCCCGTCTTTCGGCGCGGCACAGCAGGTTTTCAACGTTATCGACTCGCGGCAGGCCTATCTTCAGGACGTCGTAGTCGCAGGGCTTCGAGCGCTCGGCTTCAACGAACAGGCGGACCGCTCTGTACATTTCTCCTACGAAATGGTCGCTCTCTCGCCGCGCACCTGCGTGGAGCTGGGGATTGAATTGAGCGAAGAGGACAAGCGCAAGTCTTACGTGGAGGTATCCGGACGAAAAGGACTCGGCGTCAAGGCGGACGACCTGATAGACAGCCTGATTGCCAAAGCCCTCGAAGAGGTGAATTCACGGCATCCCGAAGAGCCGGAAGCCGACCGCCGCAGCGTAGCGACCCTGATCGCTTCGGGCGCCCTCCGCTACTTCATGCTGAAGTTCACGCGGAACTCTGTCATTGCTTTCGATATGCAGGAAGCGCTGAGTTTCGAGGGGGAGACGGGGCCGTATGTGCAATACGCCGCCATCCGGGCGAGTAAGATCCTGGCAAAGCTGCACGAACGCGGCGAGAAGATGCCCGATTTCGTAGCCGAACTCGATGCGGACGCCATGCGTCGCCAACTTGCTTCTGAAGACCTCTGGCAACTGCTGCTGATTGCCTCCAAGGTCGACTCGGCAATCGAGCGCGCCGTGGGGTCCGGCGAACCCGCCCACGTCGGCAAGTACGCTTTCCAGCTCTCGCAAGCATTCAACACGTTCTACCAGCAATACCCGGTGATTCATGAGCAGGACCGCGAGAAGAAGACGTTCCTGCTGTGGATGTGCGACTACTTCCGGCGCCAGCTTGAGCGTACATTGGCGGTCCTCGGCATCCAGGCGCCGGAATACATGTGAGCCGTCTCAGAAGTCGGGCAGGCTGAAGGCTTGCCCCACCTGGATTCGCAGCCTGTCGAGCCATAGAAGTGCCGCAGGCGGTTTAGCCTGCGTATCCGCTGTTCAAACACGTATGCGACGGACTGCTAGTATCCTTGCTCCGCCGATCCGCTCAGCCGCCCTAAACTAGAATAGATGTCCAAAAGGCCCGGGATTCGGATCTTCGGGCTTGGGTTTTTAGTGGTTGCAATCTCCTTCGGGTTATTCTCGTCCCCGAGAACCGTCTCTTCCGACCAGCTCCAGACCATCATCAATTCCGGCCTCTCCAAAGGCCAGTCCGACGCGCAAATCGCCCATTCCCTAGCGGACGTCGAGCCCTCCGGCCATATTTCCGAGGATCAGCGTACTGCCATGCTGGCTCTTACACCGGGTCCGCGGACGCGTGACCTCGTTCAGATTCTTAGCGATGCCAGCGCATTTGTCGACTCCAGGCCGGAGGAAGGCGACGCGCCCGCAGCCTCCGAACAATCGGAGATCCTGGCGCGAGCGCACCGTTACGTCCGCGAATACATTCGCGATCTCCCGGATTTTATTTGCACCCGCCTGACGCGCCGCTTCGATTCCCAGTCGAACCTGGCGGACCGCCCCGAGGTTTGGCAGGGCTTGCGATTCAGGGATGCCTCCGCCGGCCAGTTGACGTTTAATCGTGGTGTGGAGTCCTATATTGAGCAGAGTGCCGGTAACAACGAAACCCGCGGATTATCTTCGATCGGCGAATTCGGGAGTATGATTGGCGCGCTGTTTCTGCCGGACTCTCATGTTCTGATGAGTTGGGCGTACTGGGAAACTCTTGCAGGCACCCGCGTGGCGGTTTTCCAATACTCGGTCGACAAATCCCACTCGCGATACCAGGTCGGCGTGTGCTGCCGGGGTGAACCTCCAGCGCCGATCACGGTGACGGTTGGATACCGCGGCGAATTGTACGTCGACCCGGCTACCGGCCGGATCTGGCGAGTGACTCGCCGCGCGCTGAATCTTCCCCGGGCCTTCCCCACTAGACGTGTCGATACGATTGTTGACTACCAACTGGTACGCATCGGCGAAGATTCCTATCTGTGCCCAGTTCGGAGCTCGACCTTTTCCGAAACGAACCAGGTCCATTATCTGAGCGAAATGCGCTTCGTCCGCTATCGGCGATTTACCGCCGAGGCAAAGCTGGTGACGGACGAAAAGGAGGCGCATCCCACTGCACCGGACCCAGCCCCCGCGGAAGAAGCGGAGCCCTGGCTGGAACCAACACCGAGCAATCTGCCCGGTCTGCCCGATCCGAAGCCGGCCGCCGTCGAGCCGCCGCCCGCTCCATCACCTAACGTGACGATCCGATCGTCGACACACCTGGTCGAGGTACCGGTCGTGGTCACTGATAAGCTCGGCGTTCCGGTCCAGGGTTTAAAGAGAGAAGATTTTGAGGTCTTCGACAACGGCACGAGCCAGGATGTGAAGCTGCTGGTGGAAGATCAACCAGTGAACGCGGCGGCTGCGCCACGCAAGCCTGAGCGACTGACGTTTTCGAATTTCGGTACCGCCGGCGGCGCGCCGAATCAATCGAGCATTATTCTGCTCGATTGGGCGAACACCGATTGGGCTGACCTGGTCTATGCCCGTTCTGAGGTCACGAGATTCCTGCACGGACTGCCTTCGGGGCAACCGATTGGAATCTATCTCATGTTTGCGAAATCATTCCGGGTGCTGAGTGAGCCGGGCCAGACCAGCGCCGCGAATCTTGCGGACCGCCTCTCCACGGCAACCAGCGACTGGTTCTTCAACGGAGCCGCACTCCGCGGGACGGTGCCCCACACTTACTCGCGGCTTCGGTGCGAGTATACACTCGATGCACTCACCGCAATCGCCAAGCACCTCGCGGGCCTCCCTGGACGCAAGAACGTCTTTGGGGTGTCGACGGCTTTGGAGGTGTCGAACGCGCGCGAAAGCTGCCAGGATCTCGTGGAACCAGCAGCCAAAGAACTGAACAATGCGGGCGTTGCAATTTATTCCGTCGATGCGCCGGGGTTGAAAACTTCGTATGCAGAGGCCGGGGCAAGGCGTCGCCGTTCAGAGCTTAAGAACATCACGGCCCGGCAGGCGACCTTGGCTGCTCTTGCGGGCGACACGGGTGGCCGCGTCTTTCTCAATGCCAACGACCTGACGGGCGCCCTGCGGACGGCTTTCAATGACACGCGCGGCAGCTATCGGGTTGGCTACTATCCTGCCCTGCGAGATGACGGTCAGTATCATCGCATTCGCGTCGCGGTGGCGAGCGTACCAGATTCCCGTGTCCGTTATCGGGAAGGTTACTTCGACCGGAATGCAATCGAAGATAAACAGGCCGCCATTCGTGCAGCCTATACCAGTCCCGCCGAATCCGTCGGCATTGCCCTTACTGCTGAGGTTACCCCCGTCGCCGGACGCTGCGATGTAAACCTCAACATCGACTTAAACTCGGTAACGCTTCAAAACCTTGGCAATCGATGGACGGGCAAGCTTGGCATCTCGGTCGTACAACGTGAGGACGAGGCGACCACCTCCGGCCTACTCAAACGTGCGGTGACCCGCCACCTGGATCAAACCGTCGGGCTGCAACTCAGGAGCGAGACCTACGACCGGGCGAAGCAGAAGGGCTTTGCTTATCTCTTGTCCGTCGCTCCCGAACCCGGCGCCGCTTCTGTCCGCATCGTCGTGCGTGATCCCCCATCCGGCGCCATCGGCACTGTAACCATACCGGCGACCGCCTGTTCGGAAGGGCACTGACAAAAAGAGCGGAACGGCAAGCCGCTCCGCTCTGATCTGTTGCTTAAGCGTCGAGATCGGGTCTGTACTTCCAAAGGCTGGCAAACTGCCTGCTTCACCCTCCCACAGAGTCCAAAACTCGATGCTGTGGCTTACGGATACAGACCGCGGATTCGAACGCCGTCCGCCACGCGTCCGATCCCGACCATGTTGGCCGCCGCCCGCATGCTGACCTTACGATCCAACCGGATCTTCAGCACATCCTTGAACGCTGCGTCCATGATCTTCTCCAGCCGCTTGTACACATCATCGGCTTCCCAGAAGAAATGCTGCGTATCCTGGACCCACTCGAAGTAGGACACCGTCACGCCGCCGGCATTGCAAAGAATGTCCGGAATGATGAACGCGCCCTTCTCTTCGAGAATCGTGTCGGCATCCGGTGTCAGCGGACCATTGGCAGCTTCGCCGATGATCTTCGCCTTTACCCTCGACGCATTTCCCTCGTGAACGGCGTTTTCGAGCGCCGCCGGAACCAGGATGTCGCAGTCGAGCGCTAGCAGTTCATCCGCAGTGATGGATTCCGTGCCGGGGAAGCCCACCACGCTGTGCGTCAGATCCTTGAAGATCATCAACTGCGGAATGTCGATCCCGGCCTTGCTGTAAATGCAACCCGTAGAATCGTTCACTCCGATGACCTTAGACCCGGCGCCATAGAGCAGGTTTGCTGCGATGGACCCGGCATTGCCGAATCCCTGCACCACAACCTTGGCATCCCTCAGAGGCAGATGAATATGGTCGGCTGCCGAACGGATGGTGTAGAAAACGCCGCGGCCGGTTGCTTCGTTGCGGCCAAGCGATCCGCCCAGGCTGATCGGCTTGCCGGTGACCACACCGGGAACCGGATAGCCCTTAATCATGCTGTAGGTATCCATGATCCACGCCATCGTCTGCGGATTGGTGTAGACGTCGGGAGCCGGAATGTCCTGCTCCGGCCCGATAATCGGCAGGATGGCGCTGGTGTAACGTCGTGTCATGTGCTCCAGTTCATGCAGCGACATCGCCTTCGGGTTGCAGGTCACGCCGCCTTTGCCGCCGCCGAACGGGATGTTCACTACCGCGCACTTCCACGTCATCCACATCGCCAACGCCTTCACTTCGTCCAGCGTCACGTTGGGATGAAAGCGGATACCGCCCTTTGCCGGTCCGCGCACGGTGCTATGCTGCACCCGGTACGCCTCAAAACGCCGTATGTGCCCGTTGTCCATCTTCACCGGAACACTTACGGTCAGGACTCTCTCGGGGAACTTGATCATTTCCCGAATGTCATGTTCGAGATCGAGCGCATCGGCTGCGATATCGAAATTTTCCAACGCCAGTTCGTATGCGTTACGTTCTGCAACTGCTGCTAACATGGAGCAGCCTCCTTAACACATGATCACTATGGATGTATGAACGCTGCGTCGTGACGGACGCAACTTCAGAGAGCGGGTACGAGGGCCGCTTCCGGAAGATCTTGTGCCTTCCAGTCCATTCCGATCCGGTCCAATTTCACACCGCGCCGGCACAGATCGCAGTTTGAAGAATCGGTGTAAACATGGGCTTCCAGGCGCGCCAGAGCATAAATGGGAAGCGCGCCAAAATCGACGGTCTGCGGAGTGGGTTGATGGAGAAGAACAGCTAACCCGACAATGATCGCACCTTGGGATTCCAATAGACCTTTGGCCTCGTTGAGCAACTGACCTGACCGCAGAATGTCGTCTGCGAGAATGACGTGCTCACCGGCTGCGGGCGTGATTTCGAAGCGCATGGGTTTGCGAGGGTCTTCTTTTTCGGCCCAATACACCTGTTTGGGCTTGAGGACTTCCGCTAAGCCGAATGCTACCGGCAAACCGGCGGGGGTCGCCGCCACGATCGAAACGTCGGGCATCCAGGCGCGCAGTTCCGAATTGGCACGCAGCAAACGACTCAGTGCGACGCTTAGAATCTTGGCCGTGCGATAGGAACGCATCGCGAGAGCTGTCTCGATATGTTGATCAGTATGTAGTCCGTTTGAGTATTCGAAGTGCCCGTCGCGCAATGCGCCGGCATCACGCAGGAGAGGTATGATTTCGTCGACTGTAGGGATAAAATGCATGCAAACGCCTCCGGAAGGAGTGTGAACAGCAGCCGGAAGGGACGCCGCCTGGGGATGGCAAAAGTCTAGCGACAATTCGCCAGAGCCAGCTTAATGAACCTATTCACATTCTTTATCGCACCTTTGTTATCCGAACACAAGGGGTAGCTCCAGGAGAAGGTGGTGCTATCGCGGAATCACTTCTACGCGGGCCCTTAAATTCGCCACGCCTGCCGTATAGCGGTTGTCGGTGATCTCCAACATCAGCCCCTCCTCGATCCAGTCGTGCCAGACGCCATCGGGGTCGTGAGAGGCGGCGGTTATGGTGCACTCCTGGGGGCAAAGAGTGCATAGGAAACGAAACGTGACGGTGCGAACGTCGCCCGAGGCGCAAGGTCCGAGTTTCACGTTTTCGAGCTCCGAGTTGGTGCCGTAGACGTCGAGGCCAACCCGGGTGCGAATCAAAATGCCGACCACCGGATCCTCCACCGGCTGCTCGAATCGCACCGAGACCCGAACGCCGACCATGGTGCCTGACTGCCAGACCGTCGTATGACGGTCGTTTTCGTCCAGGGTTTCGAACGCGATCAACTGGGCGCGTCCGTCGCCGCGCCGCATGACGGGAGGTATGACACCCGAGACAGTCTCGCCCCAAGCTCGCAACCGCTTCATGACGCTTCGCTGGTAGCAGTCGAGCATCTCGCGAGGATTGCCTCGGGCCATGAGCCGGCCGGAGTCAAGCCACCAGATCTCGTCGCACAGTGAGACGAGCAGTTCTGGTTCGTTGGAGACGAGCAGTGCCGCACCCTTCCGGCGGCGCAGTTTCTCGAGCCCGACTGCCGCCTGAGCTCGCGAAAACGCGTCCTGAAAAGCCAAGGCGTGATAGACGATGAGCGTTTCCGAGCCCTCGAACTCCAACGTATCTTCAGGTCCAATAAAACGGCGGGGCTCGCGGGCGAGAATCTCGCCTGACGATGGCAGGTCCAGGCCACCGGCCAATCGAGCTAATTGTTCCTGGCCGGAGCCATTTGCTCCGACAACGCCGACCACAAAGCCATCGGGAATCGTGGCACTCAGTGGTTGAAGCGGAGACCGCGCCGCGGAGCGAAACTCAATACCCATGCTATTTGACCTGAATCCGGAGAGGAGAGCAGATTGAATCGCCAAGCTCGACGGTGAGCTCATGCTCGCCGGGACGCAATCGGCGCCGGAGAATTGCATTCACCTGGCGCGCATCACTGCCATCCGTTGGAGCCATGTAGTTGATATCCATCTTGGCTCCGCCGAGCCGAACCTTAAGATTGTGACGGTCGGCATTCTCAGGCAATCCGGAGATCCAGATGGACAGGCCACGTTCCTCGCCGCTCCCGAGTTCGTTGGGTTTGGACGAGGACGCGTCACAGGCTCCGGCGATCGATATGGAAGACGTCGGCGGCGGAAGATCGACCGCAATTCGAACCGGGTTGCTATACCGGCTGTTCGCCGTGCGAACCCGAACCTCATGCCATCCCGGGTCCAGGCCGATCGGCAGACGGAAGTTCGCCTGGGCGCCGTCGGGTCCGTGCCGGACCACGGCCACAGGCCGCACGGCATACTGGTCGACCACCGGCATTACGGAATCGAGCGTCAGTTCCGAGGCATGGGTCTTGAAGAACGACGAAACATACTGATCCTGCGACTTCGGAAAATTGATGCCGTAATTCACCGAGTGCACCGCGGCGTTAAGTAGAGGTGCGTCATCGAATGGCTCGTCAGGTTCCGGCTCCCATTGCCGGTGGCAGGCGTAAGCTGCCCGCTGCGACTTCACCTCGAGCAGCTCCGGCCGCACAAACCCCGCCGTACGGCAGAATGCGATCATGCATTTCTGATTCGGGCCGACCCAGTTGTCGACCTCACCCAGAAGGTCGTCCGTCTCGTAGAATTCCATGGTGGGTTGGCCGCCGATTGTCTCGTCGGTCACGAACGACTCCACAATCGCCATTTCCCGCGTGACGCTGCACACACGTTCGAGGCCCAGCAGAGGATGCTTCAGGTGATAGAGCACGCCGAGGAACAGGACGTAGTCGAAACGGCCGACCCGCTCGGGCGATAGCTCGTAGACGTCCATCACGCGGTAGTCCACGCGCGAATTCATCAGCTCGTGCGCGAAGTGAAAGTTTTCCTGCTCGACGTTATCGATGGCCATGACCTCGGCGCCGCGCTTCTCCATCTCGAACGCGAAAAAACCGTCCCAGGTGCCGATGTCGAGCACTCGCTTCCCGCGCAAATCCGTGGGGATCGGCAGCGCCGCCAGCCGTTCGCGCAGCTTGTCGATTTTGAGGATGCCTTCCAGGATGCGGCCGTCGGGAAGCTCGATGGAGTGGTAAAAACCCTTGACTCCGAACTCCTCCCGCAGCTTACTCTGCAACTGCGCGCACGCATCGTCATTGGCCCGAATCAAAGGCATCAGTCCTATTATCCTGAATGCAATGGCTGACGACGCACTGCACGACCGCATGCGCGAGGATTGGAACCGCCGCGCGCGCGAGGACGCGGAATACTACGTCGCTTTCGGACGTCATGAACAGGACGATCGGGAGTTTTTTGCCACCGCTCACGAGGTCGTCTATGGCCTCGAGTACGACCTGAGACGATTGCACAGCCCGCGATTAAAGGGTCTCGAAATCGGCTGCGGGCCCGGCCGGCTCATGCATTTCATGAGCCGCCACTTCCATGAAATTCATGGCGTTGACGTGTCCGACGAGATGCTGAAACGGGCGCGCGCAAAGCTGGCGGCAGTTCCCAACGCGCACGTTCACCTGACCTCAGGCTCCAGCCTCGCCCAGTTTCCCGACGAATCGTTCGACATGGTGTACTCCTACGCCGTGTTCCAGCACATTCCGAGCCGCGAAGTGGTCCTGTCCTATCTCCTCGAAGCTCGCCGGGTACTGAAAACCGGCGGCCTGCTCTGGTTTCAGGTGAACGGGCTGCCGCAGCCGCCGATCGTGGTCGACACCTGGAGCGGAGTGCGCTTCAAGCCAGAAGAAATCCTCCAGTTTGCCCGCGATAACGACTTCCAGGTCTACACGCTGGAAGGCGCCTACACGCAGTATATGTGGACGAGCTGGCGCAAACGCCCGGACGGCTGGAATGCTGCGATTCACCATCAGCGGCCGCCATCGCACACGCAGGTCATCCGCATTTCGAATCCCTACAGTCACGAGCCGGTGGTGCCGGACCGGGGTCGACTGGCGTGCGCGTCCGTCTGGGTAGAAAACCTACCGGACGAATGCGGCTTAAATCACCTGGAGGTGCTGATGGAAGGCCGTCCGGGCACGCCGAACTACATCAGTGTGGCGCTTCCTCATGGACAGCAGCAGATCAATGTTCTGTTGCCCACAGGCACGCGCACCGGGCTTGTTCCGGTCGAGATCAAATGGGCCGGTGAGCCGCTATGTGCGGATGCCGTAATGCGCGTGATCCCCGCCGGTCCTCGCGCTCCCAAGATCCTCTCCGTCACGGATGCCATCGATCTGATGGCAGGCACCCGCATCCTGAACGACGCAGTGAAGGTGACGGTGGAGGAACTGGATCTGGCGCAGTCCTTCGAGGTGCAAGTCGATGGCCGGCGCATCCCGTTGGTCGACGTTCTCTGCGTGGAACCGCGCGCGCCGCGTCATGAACTGACTGTGCGGCTCGATAACGCCGTCGAAGCCGGCGTGCATCACCTGGAACTACACGTGGGCCTGCGTCGTTTCCCCCCGATCCCGATTGAAGTAGTGAAGGGGCAAGCCAGTCCAGCGCCGTTCTAATTCGGCCGCCGCGGTAGTCAGAAGGAACACCAGGCAGATGTCCATCAGAATGTCGGTGATGAACAGGTGCTTCACCATGTCGAGTGCATCGCCGAGCACGGTGGTGAAGAACGTTCCTACCGCCAACAGCGAGAGCACGAAATAACACTCAGCGAGCATCTTCTTCTGGCCGGCTGCGCTGGAAACCGCCATCCAGAACGAGACGGGGACACTTAACATCAGGGCAATCAGCAGTCCAGACGAAACAGGCGCCAGCGTCTCGCCGCGAAACCGGCTCCAGACCGCGAACGCCTGGCTTCGCGCCATCGGAGGATACCCGGTTGATGCCTCGAAATTTCCGGACACTTCGGCACGCAAGCCGGCCGAGCGCGGCAAGTTGCCCCGCAGATAGTAGAGAAACTTTGAGGGATGCCGGAGATAGTAAGCGACGATCTTGAAGTGATTCACATGCTGGTCGAGCTGGTTCTGGAAATCGGCGTACCAGAAGGCAGTATTGGGCGCGAACGCTGCGGTGCCGCTGTATTTCGCATATTTCGGGTCGAGCCCAAGCGACTGGAGTTCCGCGGCCGGATCTGATGCCTGCGGAAGGATGGTCATGAAAACCATGTCGTATACCGGCGACAGGCGCACCAGCCGCGGCATGAACGCATACATGGCGATCGACGCCGCCACGAGCGCGGCACTGAAAGCGTACGCGAGCCAAGGGGTCGCGCAGCCGGTTTCGCCTGCCTTGTAATCCGTGGCGGTCTCCTGAAAGAAGTCTGCGTTCTCACCTGTGCATTCCGGGTGAGATCCAACGGCACGGGCGAAAACCTCGGGTTCGTAGGCTCGGGAAGGGTGCGGCGGGCGGTTCGGTCTGCCTTGGGAGTTCACCCAAAAGCGCGCACGCGAAACCGCCTGCGACACCTTGTTTTCGTCCACTTTCGTGGACCGGCGGCCACCCTTCTGAGCGTACGTTTTGGTTGCCAAGAAAACAGCCAGCACCAGGCCTGCCACGACATTCTGGGGCTTGGCCCCGGTAAACAGCAGCGCCAACGTCCCGAACAGAGCCAGCGGCAACGTCCCCTGCCGCTCAAAAGCAATCAAATCCAGCCAGACCGCAAGCAATCCCAGCAGAAACAAATACGACGCGGGCTCATAGAAGAACGAATTGAAATAGCTGACATACCCCACATCGCAAAAAACCAGAACAAACGCGACAGGTACGAGCAGATAAGCGCGTCCCGGAACCAGCCGCCGGGCGGCTCTGAGGATGAAGAACGCCGCCATCAGGAACGCCAGAATATGCAGCGCCCCAAGCACCCGGATGTCGAACTGCCCGCTTCGGGAGATGGCTTTATTCACGCCCATAGCTGCCAGCACGAAGATGTACTGGGTCGTGAAACCCTCCCAGCCGCGAATGCGGAACGTCGTGTCGTGCTGGTAGGTACGGTTCAGAAAACCGTAGTAGCGTTCCTCAAATTTCTTGACAGTTGGGCCGAGATGCAGCGGACCGATGAGCCGGGCATAATCTCCCTGATCCGCCAGGCCCACAATGGGCGGAATCATGAGCTGATAAATGAGAACCGCGGCAATGGCGGCCAGGGCAGCCTTATGCGGAAGGTTCACCAACCGGTAGTATAGCCGTGCCAGAACAAAATTGTTCCGAGAGCGGCCAACCACACACAGAGTGCGACACGTAACGGTTGCGAAGGCATCCAGACGCTCAGGTTTGGCGCGATGAGAGCCCCGAACAATCCGCCGATGACGAGTTGCGTGAGCACGATCGGGTCGTAGTTTCCGGCGTACATCTGAACGCCGCCGCCGATGAGCGAAAGTACCAGTCCGAATACGATGTTTGTTCCGGCGACCTCAGCCACTGACAACCGCGTGAGATTCAGCAGCGCCAGCGAGCCAACGGCGCCCGCGCCGGCCGATGAGAAGCCGACCTCGGCGCCGACCGGCAGCATCAACCAGGGAAGCCAGTGAGTCCGTTCGATCTGTACGTCCTCTTTCCGGCGCATGGCGATGCGGAAAATACTGATAATCGCGGTCACTATGATGAGTACGCCAATCCACAGCGTCAGCGTGCCCTTCTGGTCGGCTGCCTTCAGGAAGTACAACCCGGCAATTACGCCGGGCAGGCCGCCCGCAAGCATCAGGCCCAGCGTGCGCGGGCTCACCTGTTTCTTGTAGAGGTAGACGGGCGCGACCAGCAGCTTAACGGCAGCGGCAAAAACCAGCGCCGTCCCCACAGTTTTTGCCGGAGCGACGTGCAGAAAGAGGATCAGAACCGGAACCGTAATCGTTCCCCCACCGACGCCTGTGACGCCAATCGCCAAAGCGATCAGAAAGCCGAGAAGGAAGATCATTGGGCCTCGATGTGAATGCCGCACTCGAGTTTCTGGCCGGACCAGCGGCCCGAGCGGGGGTTATTGGGATCGAGCGGCAGAGACGTGCACGGCTCACAGCCAATACTCGTGTAGCCTTGATCGTAAAGCGAAAGAACCGGAATCCGGTTTTCTTTCAGATACGCCCAAACATCGCGCGCAGTCCAATCGGCCAGCGGACTGACTTTGGTCAGCGCTTTCCCGGTGGGCAGGCGAAAGTCATCCACCACCTGCAAATTTGCCCGGCTAGGCGACTGGTCACGCCGTAAAGCCGTAAACCATACGTCGTAGTCTTCCAGGCCGGCGAACAACGGACCGATTTTGCGAATCGCGCAGCACCGGTCAGGCGCCGTCTCGTAAAGTCGGCCAAACTCCCGCTCTTGCTCGACGACGCTGAGTTTCGCTTCGAGATTTACGAGCTTCAGTCCAAACTGCGAAACGATGCGGTCGCGGTAGGCGTAAGTGTCCGCAAAATGATATCCGGTCTCCAGAAACAGGACCGGAATGTCCGGACGCTGCTCTGTCAATAGATGGACCAGGACGACGCACTCCGCCTGGAAACTGGATGTGACGCAGACCTTTCCGGAACGCTCTGCGAGTACGGACTGGATGAGACGCTTTGCTTCCGCGGTTTTTTCGGTCACGTCAGATGCCCTCGCCCTTCTCCCAACCCGGGGACGTCTCGAATAGGCGGCGGACGATCTCGTCGGCTGCACGTTCGTCGTCGGGGGGCAGTAAGACGCGACTATCGTCAAGGACAACAGCAATGAGACCCGCCGATTCGGTCGCTCGAAGAGTCTCTTCGTCGGGATCTCTCAGGACGACGACCAGGCAACCGCGGTCGAACAGCCGCCTCTCCACCAACGCCGCCAGGGACTCGCGCCGGCCGACCTCCACCGCAGCCGGGCCATGTCCGAAACGGGCGCGCCGCTCGGCCGCCGTGACCGGGCCGACTGGCTTTGCTTGCCGGGTAGAGCTCCGCACAATCATTCCACCGGCTACGGTCGCGTTTGTTTCAGCGTCAATGAGCACGAGGCTCCCGGTGGCGCGATTCTTTTCGTACGCGTCGAAGAATAACGGCTTATTCGTCTCGATCTCCGCCAGCCCGATGGCGTTCATCTCGAGAGTGTCAGCCGGCTCGGTCTCCAGCGTATTGACGTTCACACGATGCCGCAGCGTCACCACGCGTGCCGACACAAGCTGTGTCGTGTGCTTTAGCAGAAACCGCCGGGCAAGGTCCAGAGGTTGCGGATCGAACCAAACCAGCCGCGCCTCGAAACGCCGTGCAATTTGAGGAAGCCGCCCTACCGGCGCCAGCATGTCCCCGCGGCTCAGGTCCAGTTCATCCTCCAACGTCAATGTGACCGACATCGGCGCGTGAGCCAGGTTCAGGTCGCCATCAAAGGTCGTGATGCTTTTGATCCGGCTCTGGCGTCCCGAAGGGAGGGCATACACGGTGTCACCCGGACGCACAGTCCCCGACGCAACCTGGCCGGCGTAGCCTCGAAAATCCTGATTCGGCCGTATGACGCGCTGAACCGGGAAGCGGAAGACAGCACCGGCCGACCGGTCTTCAACCGCAACCGTTTCCAAGTATTCAAGAAGACTCGGCCCCTCGAACCATGGCATATTGGAGCTGCGCTTAACGACGTTGTCCCCGACGAGTGCGCTGATCGGCAGGAAGTAGCATTGTTCTCCCGCGCGATGCCAGCGTAGAAAGTCACGCCTGATCTCCTCGAACGCGGCCTGGTCGTAATCGATCAGGTCCATCTTGTTGACCGCGATCGCGAATCGCCGAATGCCAAGCAGCGATGCAATGAACGTGTGCCGCCGCGACTGCGGCAGCACGCCTTTTCGGGCATCAATGAGGATGATGGCAAGATCGGCAGTCGAAGCCCCGGTCGCCATGTTGCGCGTGTACTGCTCGTGGCCCGGCGTATCGGCAATGATGAACTTCCGGCGCGCCGTAGCGAAATACCGGTAAGCGACGTCGATCGTGATGCCCTGCTCGCGTTCGGCCCGCAAACCGTCGGTGAGCAGTGAAAAATCGATCGGACCAGCGGAGCGGTTCACGGAGGCCTTGGTGACGGACCGAAGCTGATCCTCGTAAACGTTCTGCGAATCGTAGAGCAGGCGCCCGATCATCGTGGATTTGCCATCGTCCACGCTGCCCGCCGTTGTAAACCGCAGCAGATCTTTCTGCTGTTCCTCTTCGAGAAAGTCTTCAATTTCGAAGCGCAAGGGAGTATCTGGAACGGCGGCCATCAGAAATAGCCCTCCCGTTTCTTGATCTCCATGGAACCATCCTGATCGTGATCGATGACGCGGTTCTCGCGCTCCGACTTACGGAATGAAATGAGCTCTTCGATAATTTTGGGGACGGTGTCGGCATCCGAGCGAATAGCACCCGTGCAGGGCGAACAGCCCAGCGATCGCATGCGACAGCGAACCAGCTTGGGCTTCTCACCGGGCAGACGCGGGATAAAATCCTGCTCGATTGAAATCAACGATTCGCCACGCTCTAACATGAGCCGGTCTTTGGCAAAATACATCGGAACCACGGGGATATTCTCGACGTGGATGTACTCCCAAACATCCAACTCGGTCCAATTCGACAGCGGAAAAACGCGGATGCTCTCGCCCGGTTCGACTCGGCAGTTATACAAATTCCACAACTCGGGGCGCTGATTCTTAGGGTCCCATTGGCCGCGCGTGTCGCGAAACGAGTAAATGCGTTCTTTTGCCCGTGATTTCTCCTCGTCGCGGCGCGCCCCGCCGAAAGCGGCATCGAAGCCGCCTTCGCGCAAAGCATCCAGCAAGGATTGCGTCTTCAGGAGCCCGCAACAACGTGAAGTGCCCAGGCGGAAGGGATCCGCGCCGGCATCTAATGCCTCTTGATTCGTGTGCACGATCAGCTTGGCGCCGATTTCGCGCGTGTACGAATCGCGAAACTCGATCATCTCGCGGAATTTGTAGCTGGTATCTACGTGCAACAAAGGAAAAGGAATTGGCGCGGGATAGAACGCCTTCTGCGCCAGGCGCAGCATCACCGAGGAATCCTTGCCGATCGAGTACAGCATAACCGGCTTCTGGAATTCGCAAGCCACCTCACGAAAGATGTGAATACTTTCGGCTTCCAGCGTACGCAGATGGCTCAGACGGCCCATCGTGATACTCAAGTCTAGCATACGATATCCTATAACCCTATAGACAAATAGATGATTCCTCCTGGCGTGTGGAACCACGCGATTTTGCGCCGATTCGCTCAGCCGAATTAGCCGCTGTACCGGGATCTCCGACAAATCGAATTTCAGCACTGGCACGGCGCTTGCACGGAATCGGCGGGAATCCAGATTCGAACCGTTTTCCGGACGCGAGCGGCAACCGTAGGGTTCAAGGGCTGCGCCTGCGGAGGTCGAGGACAGCCGCCGGTCGTTGGGCTGGTGTAGCCTTGCGGCATGCACCCGTTCGGATGGGGCCCCGGTCAGGCCAACTGACGAGCGCATCCGCGTCTGCCGGGGCCCCACAAGAAATCAGTGTGTAATCGGTCCGCTGACCTGATGCCGGCCCATCCCCCCTCCCGGCACAGGTTGTCGAGGGCGAGGGTGCCCGCACCCTCGCTCTTTTAATTGAGCTTGGCTGCGCGCGGTAACGCGGCGATGTGAAACCAGAGTTCCTTCAAGGCTCGAATGGCGGTGAAGTATTCGTCGAGATCCGCGGGCTTCACAACATAGGTGCTGGCCTGCTCGTCATAGGCGGCCTGAATGTCGCGGTCATTGCCGCTGGAACTCACAACCACTACTGGAATCCGCCGGAGCCGGGGGTCGGATTTCATCGCGGATAGGACCTGGTGGCCATCGATTTTCGGTATGCATAAGTCGAGAAAGACCAGATCCGGCTTCGGAGCTTTTAAATATTTCCCTTCCGCTCTCAAAAAGTCGAGAGCTTCTTCTCCGTCCATCACCACATGGACTTCATTCGGTATCCGGGCATCGCGCAGGGCCTCAATGGTCAGGCCGACGTCGCCGGGGTTGTCCTCAACGATCAGTATTTGAAAAGGCCTTTGTAATCGGGTGGGCAACTTCAACCTTTGTCGGCAGTATTACTGACCTATGGACGACGAAAAGCCGCCCTTCAAGTCTGTCGCTAACCGTTAGACAGCTTCGTCTACAGTGGAGAAAGTGAACCGCACTCTCCGAACCGTCGCTTTCTTGTGCCTGCTAGCGGCTCTGACCGTCCTCGCATACGGCCCCGTGTTCGGTCAGCCACTGATTGAGGACGACTATCCCAATATCGCACAAGCGCAGCTGTATGGTCCTGTGGCGGGATGGCCGGCAATGATGCACGATCCCGTGTTTCGGGTGCGGGCTACGACATGGCTTCTCATGTATGGCATCCATTGCGTCTTTGGCATGTGGGCGCCGGCTTATTACGCAGCATTGGTCGCCCTGCAGATTCTGAACACCTGGCTTGTATTTGCCCTCGGTTCCTGGCGAGACATCGGATATCGCACAGCCGCCTGGGCGGCGGCGTTTTTCGCGGTCTATGAGGGGCATCAGGAAGCGGTCATGTGGCTTTCCGGATCCACCGAACCGCTGATGCTGTTTTTCGGGCTCCTATCGTTGCTTTTCTGGATCCAAGTGATCCAGAATGCCGGCGCTATGCGGATTGCGTTCTACGTCGCATCGCTAGCCTGCTTCTCTCTGGCACTGCTTTCAAAGGAATCCGCCGTGATCTGGGCCGCGTTGCTCCTGTTGCCAATCGTCTTCGACCGGCCATCCTGGAGACAGGCCTTCTTGCTTGTTCCGTATGCTGTGCTTTCTGCCGTAGTGGCTTTATCGATCCTCGAAAGCCGTTCCCAGTCGTTCCGATTCCAGGATGGGAGTTTCTCGATGAGCGCGCCATTCTGGCTCACCTGGCCGCACAATATGTTGCGGTTGTTCTGGCCGTGGGGGTTGGCCGCTCTCATCGCGATATTCCTATGGAGACCGGCCGCATATCGCAAATTATTGACGCTCGGCCTATGCTGGGCCGGCCTCGGCCTGATTCCTTACAGCTTCCTGACGTATTCGCGTTATATTCCGAGCCGCCAACTGCATCTTGCCAGCGTGGGTCTCGCGCTTGTTGCCGGATATGCGTTCATGGAACTATTCCATCGTTACTGGCAGCGCCGCCGCGCCATAGTCGTGGCGGTATGTGGACTGCTGCTGATTCATAATGTCGGGTACCTGTGGGTCAAAAAGCGATCGCAATTCCTGGCCCGTGCCGCGCCCACCGAGGCACTAATTGCTTTTGCTCGGACGCATCCGGGGCTGATTTACGTGCAGTGCTTCCCGCGGCAGCAAATTATTGCGGAATCGGCCATTCAACTCACGACCACGAGCCGCGTGGTCTGGGCGCCCACGGAAGGCGCTCACACCTTCTGCTACCCGGCTGAAAGTCACAGATGAGGCGGCAGTGATCCGAGCCGTATCAGGTTCGTCACGGCACGACGGTAGCCGCGGCTGGACTTCAGCAATCGTCCTCCCACGAGCAATTCGTATTCACCTTCGCCGATGGAGTTGATCTCGCGGACACGGCAAGCGTTTACGAGCAGGGCACGATGAATGCGCACGAATTGCGCGGGGCGCAGCCGCTCCTCGAGAGACGCCATGGTTTCGCGCAGCAGCCCCGAGTCTTCTCCGGCGTGAAGGCACACGTAATTCTGCGCGGATTCGATCCAATCAACATCCTCCACCGCGATGAAGCGGGCACGTCCCCCGCTCCGCACGACAAATCGGGCGGGCGACGGGGTTTGCTCCAGGAGATTGTCGAGAGGCCTGGCCGGGATATTTTTGGCGCGCGCCAACGCGTTCGCAAACCGCTCATCGGAGAACGGCTTCAGCAGATAATCGAGCGCATTGATTTCGAACGCTCGAATGGCGTACTGATCGTAAGCGGTGACGAAGATGACACGCGGCGTCTCGTCGGGTGCGAGCGAGCGCAGGACCGCGAAGCCATCCATCTCCGGCATTTGAATATCGAGGAATACAAGATCGGGGCGGTTTTCGCGGATCGCGGCGACCGCATCCAGGCCGTTGGCGCACTCGCCGGCGATTTCGACTTCAGGATCGATCCGGAGCAGCCGCAGCAGGCCGTGGCGGCAAATGCGCTCATCGTCGACAACAAGAGTCCGCAGCTTTTTCATGCCTGGCAGTAAGGAAGCAGAATACTGACCGCCACTCCGCCCCCGCTGCGCGCTCCGATCTCCAGTCGCCCGGCGGCGCCGCACAAAGCGCGCAGGCGCCCTTCGGTGTTACGCAGGCCGCAGCCTCGCGCACAACGCTCGAAGTAATCGGCAGCCAATCCCAGGCCATCATCCTCGACCCTCAGTTCGAGCACATCTTCCACCCGGCGGGCCGAGATGCTTAGGCTTCCGCCCGAGGCTCGGGGCGCGATTCCATGCCGGACGGCGTTTTCCACGAGCGGCTGCAAAAGCAGGGTGGGAACGAGTGCCCCCCGCGCATCTCCGTCGGCCGCGATTGAAGTGCGGAGGCGTTCCTGAAACCGGGTCTGTTCGATGGCGAGGTAGGTCTCCAGGAAATCGAGCTCTTGCTGTAGCGGAATGCGATCGACACCGGAACGGTCGAGCGAGACGCGCAGGAGCTCACTGAGCTTCAGCAGGACGCGATTAGCGGTCTCCGCATCCTCTCGCATCAGCACCGAGATGGTATGCAGGGTATTGAAAAGGAAATGCGGATGAAGCTGAGATTTGAGGTTTTGGAGCTCGGCCTGTACCAGGCGGGATTGAAGCTCCCGCACTTTCTGGCGTGCGACGACGGTTTGAAATACGCCGGCGATGATCCAAAACGGAGGAATTCCCCCTACCCACTGAATAACGAACTGCTTCCAGAGGCTTCCGGACATCAGGGCGGCGCCCACCGGTCCGGACGCGTGCCACCCGCACAAATGAGCGCTGGCGAGGAATACTGGAATGATCGACGCTGGGCCGGCGGCTGCGAAAACGCAGACCCCCATGTAATAGAGCGAGTGGCGCCAGGGGCGTTCGTTCAGCGGAAAGCGGGCAAAGAACGGCGCGAGCAAAGGGACCTGAAACGCCCAGAAGTATACGTATCCGAGTATCAGCGGCAAACGTACGGTCAGGTCGGTAGTTAGGCCGATCTGGCCCATAATCAGGTTGGTGAGGAAAAAGGAGAAGATTGCGAACCCGGTCGCAACCACCAGAGAACGCCGCAGCATGGCCGTCAGAGTTCTGCGATTTTACGGTGCCCTAACAGGTAATACATGCCCAGCACCACCAGCAGGGCGCCGTTGACGCTCAGGACGATTGGCGCGGTGAAGCGGGGCACGAGGGCGCCCACCACGAGGCTTCCGATTGGCATGCCACCACGAAACGCGACATTGTATACACTCATCACCCGGCCGCGCATCTGGTCGGTGGTGACTAATTGCACCAGCGAACTGATGGTGGCCATCACCGCCATCAAAGCGGCGCCGCCACAGAACAGCAGTGCACAACTCAGGACCAGGTTTTTAGAGAGCGCGAATCCGGCGACTAACAGGCCAAGGATAACCAGCATGACGAGAGCGGCGCGGCCCTGGTGTTTAAAATGCCCCATGTAGGCAACGATCATGGCGCCGACAATCGCGCCGACGCCTGAGCAACACAGCAGAAGCGTGTAAGTGTTGGCGTCGCCGTGGAACACGTTGCGGGCGAAAACGGGAAGGAATACAAGGAGCGGGATGCCCAGAACCGTCATCGAGAAAGCCAACGCAATGAGGGAGACCATGGCGGCTTGTTGCCGCACAAATCCGAACCCTTGCTTGAGGCTGTTCATCATCGATTCGCCGGTGTGCGTTGGAACGAAGCGGGCCCGAATGATCAACAACGAAATGACCACCGCTACAAACGAAACGCCGTTCAGCGAGAAACACCATGCGGCTCCAAACTTCAGCAGCGCAATGCCGCCCAGCATGGGACCGAAAACACGGGCCAGGTTGAACTGAATGGAGTTCATCGCGATGGCGTTAGGTACGTCTTCCTTATTCACTAACGAGGGAAGCAGCGCCTGATAGGCCGGGCCTCCAAAGGCCTGCGCAAGTCCCGTGAAAAACGACAGCGTCAGGATATGCCAGACGCGCACTACGTTGGTCGCGAACAGGAGAGCCAGAGTGAAAGCGCAGGTCATCTGAATGATCTGCGAGAGCAGAAGCATCTGCCGGCGCTCGCGGCGATCGGCGACCACTCCGCCAATCAACGAGAACAGTACGATCGGGATCTCGCCAAGAAATGCATCGAGCCCGAGATAAAACGCCGAGTTCGATAGCTGCAAAACAAGCCAGCTCTGCGCCAGCTTTTGCATCCAGGTGCCGATGCTGGACGTGCAGGCGCCCATCCACAGTATGCGAAAATCGCGATACTCGAGCGCTTTGAAAATGCGCCGGAGAACGCTGGGATTCTCGCTATGGGAGAGGTTTTTCGCGCTGGATGAGATGGAGGATGTTGCCATCGCTGTCGCTAAAAAAAACGAGCCGGTTTCCCTGATTCACGTATGGGTCAGTAAGAAATTGGACGCCGCCCGAGCGCAAACGTTCGTATGCGGCATCGAAATTCTCGACCATCACAGCGAGGTGGCGAATGCCGGGGTCCTTCATCTTGTTGGAACCGCGGTCTCCTTCCGACGGAATAATTTCCAGCATGGCGCCATTGGGAGCGCGAACGAAGTAGTTGCCGTCGTACTGATAATTAATGACGAATCCGAGAGTTTGGACGTACCATTCGGCGAGCTTCGACGGGTTGGGCGAAGCAATCGCCGTGTGCTCCAATCCTGTAAACATGGGGTACTCGGATTGTAGCGCACCCACTCAATAGATCTGAAAGCAGAACACCTTATCGGAGCCGTTTGGCGACAACGAGTATTCGCCGTTTTCGAGCGGTTCGTCGGCTTCGATCCGGTACAGCGCTCCGCCAAGCCGTGAGACTATCAGGTGGAACGGCCCGGCATTGCCGCGATGGCGCTTCTGGGAGATCATCACCTCCCGGCGGCCACCCTTCGTATCGAGCCGGTACAGCTCCAGTTGATCCGGGGAGATTTGCTTTGATTCCATGATGAAAATCGGTTCGGCGAGCGGTGTCTTGGCCGGAGAACTGGCCCCCGCGATGGTGTAGTTAACGTCGTTCTTCTTCTGTTCCGACTGAGCCACGCCCACCTCTGTCTCTACCAGGTGGTCGGCGTGGAGCAGGTAAGGGATATCCGGCTTCGGCGGGCGCGGACCGGTGTAATCCGCAGCGATCAGGAGCGCGGCAGCAGCGAGGAAAACATACAGCAGGCGCATGTTAGTTTATTTTAACGTGATGGTTCGGAGACGGGGGAAGTTGCGTCGACGTTACAAGACGTTAAACAACTGAATTTAATGGGAGATTGGGAACCCGCGCGAGATCGGTAGCATCAGATAAAGTGAGCCCTCCCGGCAATCCCAAATCTAGGATGTATCGCTACATGGATGTTCAAGCGCGCTCCCGCCGTGCTTTTGTGTTCGTTCTTGCTTTGCCCGCTTTTGCCGCTTCTCCGGTCCAGGGGATTCGGAACTTCCACCAGGTGAATGAGCATGTTTATCGGGGAGGGCAGCCCACCGACGAGGGATTTGCCGCTCTTTCCAAGCTGGGTGTCAGGACTGTGATCGATCTGCGGGAAGCCGGAGAGCGGTCGAAGGCAGAAGAAGCCGCTGTGACGAGCGCCGGTATGAAGTATGTCAATGTGCCGATGACCGGGCTGATTCCTCCGACGGAGAGCGAGATTTCGAAGATTCTCGGGCTCATGGAGAATGAGAGCGCGGGCCCCGTGTTTGTCCACTGCAGGCGCGGCGCCGATCGGACCGGAGCTGTGATTGCGGCCTATCGCATCGATCATGATCGTTGGGAGAACACGCATGCGCTGAGCGAGGCCAAGGAGATGGGCATGAGTTTCTTCCAATACCCGAGAAAGAGCTTCATCCGGGACTTCCAAGCGCGGGTTGTTGAGGCAAAAGGCCCGGCTGCACCCGCCACCGCGGGCGTGGCGGCGCAATAACGCCTGCCTTTAGATCTCACCGGGAATGTACAGGCGAAACCGCCTGCGCCACAACCGCCGAAACCGCTTAGGGCCTGCGAGCAGTGGCCTCGAGAGCGTGGATGCGATCGGTGTAAAGGCGTTGAACGCAGTCGGCAGCCTGGCAAGTCGATAGTTGGTGCGCCCACCAGTCAGACTGGTCCGCTTTCAACCGCTTGAGCGCGACATTCCGCTGGGCCTTCGCCGGCGGTTGCAGGAAAGCACGCAATGAGGCGGTTTGAAAAGCTGCCGCGAGATGGACATCGAGCAGCGAAAGGGCCGGGCTCCCGCAAATCGCCTTTTCCCGCGCATTCGAGGCGTTCTCGCAGTTGAAACTCGGCGCGATGTCGCTTGCGTCCCGACTGAAAGGCCGGTCGCTATCGGTGATGTCTTCGCAGCCGAGGGCCTTCAGCTTGTCCTGCGAACGGAACATCTGGAACCCCGTAGCGCCACGGGAGAATTCGATCCGCTGCTTCGAGGCTTCGAAGGCCAGGTCACTCACGCGGTTGTAAGTGAGGCGCTGCGGTTCGACCACAACCTTCGCGTACTCGTTGGGTGCGAACTGCAGATCTTGGGGGTAATCATAGAAGTTGAGATGCTCCCAGGCGAACTCGAGCACCTCTATGCTGCTCGGGCCGGCGGCTCGAATCATGCGGTAGTGCATCACAAAAGTCTGCTCGCCACGATCGCTGTTGGGATTGATCAGGATTCCCGCGCCACACGACGCGGTCCAGAGGCCGGTGAAAGAGGACAGGTCGGTTGCGCCGGCGCCGGCGAGCGCGACGATGAAAACTGCGAGTCGGGCAAATGTCATCGAGAACTAGCGCTTGAGCTCCTCGCACATTCCTGCAACGCTACGCTCGAAAAGCGGACCCGGTTTCATGCCGAGATCTTCCAGCTTCATCTGCTTCATCACGTCAGGAGCCGAAGGCCCGCAGGCCGCTTTTGCACGCTCCCGCAAAGACGCCATGGTCTGGCGGAATTTCACCAGGTCCGCCTTCTTGCCCACGGGGCCGTGTCCCGGGATGACCGTATCGAAGTCGAACTGGAGCGCTTGTTCCAGGGTCTTGTCCCACTCCACGATGCTTCCGCCGTTGCTGTAGTCGATGAAGGGAGCCCCGCCGTTTACGAACAGGTCGCCGGTATGGAGGACGCGTTCGGAGGGGAAGTAGATTACAGCGTCGCCATTGGTGTGACCGCGGCCGATGTATTTGGCTCGAACCTCCTTGCCGCCCAGGAATACCTGTGTCTCGTCACTAAACGTGATGCGTGGCAGTCCCGGCTGTTTCTGGGTGACCATGTTCGCGCGAGCGTTCTTGTGAGCGATCACTTCCGCATTCGCAGCCATCATGAATTCGTTGCCGCCGGTGTGATCGCCATGCTGGTGCGTGTTCAGGATGTAGCGGATGGGCTTGTCCGATACGGTCTTCACCTTCGCCACGATGTTTGGAGCATCCTGAGCAAACTTGTCGTCCACGAGAAGGACGCCCTCGCTGGTCGGCATGACGGCGACATTGCCGCCGTTGTTCATGATGACCCAGATGTTGTCGGACACTTTCTCCATCGTTAACGCCTGCCGCTCCTGTCCTTGCGACCAGATAAGCCATAATCCGGCCGTTCCCAACACGAGTCCCGCGAGACGAACCACCAGGGCCTTTTGCATATAGCAAACGAGTATAGCTCAGGTGCTCGAATGATCAACCGGCCTGCCCCAATCGCTTCAACTTTCACGTTCCTCCGGACGTCATAGGTAGCAAGTGCGACGAATTTGTTTTTCGCCGGAAGCGGTTTTGGCTTCCTGCGCGATGGGTCTCCTGTTAATGGCTGTAGAAATACCAAGGATGATGAAAGCAGCAGCGTACGCGATGGAGACGTGTGTGATTCGCCACATCGAACTCAAACCGGCTGCGGCCGCGTGCGCGAACCATGCTTTGCACGCCCAATCAAAATCCGCGTCGTATGTAGCGAGTATGCGACGACGCGGCTTTTCGCTGGTTGAACTCCTGATCGTGATGGCGATCATTCTCGTGATTCTTGCGGTGGCGATTCCCCGCGCGATGGCGGCGATTCTCAACGCCAAGGAGACGGCCGTTCTACGCGAGGTACAGACCATTCATCAAGCGCAGATACAGTACTCGTCCCAATTCGGGCGGTTTGCCTCGAGCCTTGATGAGCTACAGAAAGCGAACATCATCACCGGGAAACTGGCTTCCGGAGAGAAGGACGGTTATTTGTTTATGCTGACTCCGACCCCCGGCGGCTACGTGCTTCATGCGAACCCAAGAGTGTTCCAGAGTACGGGGCGGCGAACATTCTACATCGACCAGGACGGAGTCGTCCATCAGAATTGGGGTCAGGACCCGGCTACGCCGGAAAGCCCAGAGCTTTGATTAGCTGTTGGAGAGGCGAAGCTCGCGTTCCACGCGGCGTGCTGCGCGGTCGCTGATCAGGCCCGCTACCTTACTTAGAAGACCCGGTATGTCTTCGGGCTTGATCAACATTCGTCGCGAACTCTTCTGGGCAGCGGTTCGCTCTTCCCCGTAGGTCTTAACCAGTGCGGTAGCCGGCTTGTAAGCCATCATACGGGCATGGGCTATGACCTTCAAGCCTGCTTCGGGGGATTCAAGCTGTAAGTCACTCAAAACAAGCTCGTATTGCTGTTCTTCGAGCTTTCCGACAGCCTCGGCCGCCGAGGCAGCCGCATCCACTCGATATCCGCTGGCTTCCAGGACGGTTTGCAGGGTCAAGCGCGAGGTCGGATCGTCATCGACGACAAGGACTCGGGCGATCTCCACGCTCGGACGAGGGGTAACTTTCATCGCGGCCATTCGACCCTAGAAGTATTCTAATCGAATGCCGCGGAAATGGAACAAAGATTTCGCGATGAATCGCAATGGCACTCAAATTGTTCGAAAAGCCGCAACTAGGGGAATACCCGGTCGAAGATGCGGTCCACGTTTTTCAGGTAGCGGGGAACTGAAAATGTCTCCTCGATCTGCTGCGGGCTCATATGCTTAGCTACCTCCGGGTCAGCCTCGACGGCGGCCCGGAAGTCGGCGCCGTCCTCCCAGGTGCCCATGGCGTGCTTCTGGACTACACGGTAAGCTGCCTCACGGAGCATGCCCGCGGCGGCAAGATCCAGGAGCAGTTGACCGGAGAAGATGACCCCGTGAGTGGATTCGAGGTTGTGAATCATGCGATCGGGGTAGACCCGCAGACCGTCCATTAGCCAGACCGCCTTGGCGAGCATGTAGTCGACCAAGGTGGTGGAATCGGGCAGGATGATGCGCTCGACGGACGAGTGCGAGATATCTCGTTCATGCCAAAGGGCTATATCCTCAAAGGCGGCCTGAGCGTTGGCACGAACGATGCGTGCCAGACCGCAGATCTGTTCGCAGGTTACCGGGTTGCGTTTGTGGGGCATTGCCGATGAACCTTTTTGTCCGGCGCTGAACGGTTCTTCCGCCTCACGGACCTCTGTTCGTTGCAAGTGCCTGATTTCAAGGGCGATCTTCTCCAATGTCGCGGCGATCAGGGCAAGAACGGAGATGTAGTAGGCGTGGCGGTCCCGTGAGATGACCTGGGAGGCGATCGGCGCGGGCTTCAGATTCAGGCATGCACAGATCCTTTCCTCGGCTTCCGGTCCGACGTGGCCGAAGGTGCCGACGGCTCCGGAGATCTTGCCAACACGCATCTCTTCGGCGGCTTGCCGGAAACGATCGTGGTTGCGGCGCAGCTCGTCGTACCAAAGGGCGATCTTCAGGCCGAAGGTGATCGGCTCGGCGTGAATCCCATGGGTCCGGCCGATCTGGACCGTGTGCTTGAATTCGAAGGCGCGGCGTTTCAGGATTTCCGAGAGTTGTCCGAGACTGGTGTCGATGACCTTCGAGGCCTCCATGACGAGTAGGGCCTGGGCGGTGTCAACGACATCGTTCGAGGTGAGCCCGTAATGCAGCCAGCGGGAAGCTTCGGGATAGCCGGCTAAGGACATGCTCTCTGACACGCTGCTCGTGAAAGCGATGACATCGTGTCGAACCTCGCGCTCAATCTCGGCGACACGCTCAGCGGAGACCGAGGCGTGCTGGCGGAGGAGGCGAGCGGCTTCGACGGGCACCTCTCCGGTATCGGCCAGCGCTTCGGCGGCGGCCAGCTCAACCTCCAGCCACTGCCGGTACTTGTTCTCTTCGCTCCATATGCGGCCCATCTCGGGGCGGGTGTAGCGTTGGATCATTCGTTAATAGGTAAAAACCTCGGATTGATGCCGCGGCTGAACCACCACGAGCCGCGTGAACAGCGCGCGCCCCTGAAGCGCCTGGTTGGCGGTTAGGCGCACGATCTCGGGATGATTGTTGTGCTCGCTCAGGTGGCCGAGGATGAGGGTGGTCGCCGTGGTGTCCAGGTCTTTGCGGATAAAATCGCAGACGACGTCATTGGAAAGGTGTCCCTTGCGTCCCATGACGCGCTGCTTGACCGACCATGGATAAGGTCCGACCTTGAGCATGTCGAGGTCGTGATTGGATTCGATGAGAAGCAGGTCGACACCGCGCAGGTGAAATTTGACGGAGTCGGGGACGTAGCCGAGGTCCGTGACGATGCCGATCCTCACGCCTTGTGACGAGAGGCAGAAGCCGACCGGGTCGACGGCGTCGTGTGGAATGGTGAAGCTATCGACATCAATGTCGCCGATGGTGAATCGCGAGCCGGCCTGGAAGCATTCGAGGTTGGGCTGATACTCGCCCCAATCGATTCCCGGCGCGGTGAGACGCGTCATGAAGATGGGACGATTGTGATTTGTGCCGAGGGTGTTCTTAGCGAGTGAGATGAGTCCGGAGACGTGGTCGGTGTGTTCGTGGCTGACGAGAATACCGTCGATGTTGTCGATATCTTCGCCGATCGAGTTCAGCCGGGCGGCTACTTCGCGGCGGCTAAGCCCGGCGTCGATGAGGAGACGTGTGCGAGAGGTGGCGATGAATGTCGCATTACCGGAACTGCCGCTGGCGAGTATACAGACCTTGACTATCGTGATGCTCCCGAAGTTGTAGAGTAGCGGAGCGGGGGGGCGAAGTCCAGGTCGAAAGCGTCGGTGACTGTGCGGCGCTACCACGGATCACAAGGCCGCGGCCGTTTCGATAACGCTTGAGCGTACTCCGCCCTTCGAAGGTACGGTCGAAGACTCGAGATACGGAAGCCTGTGGAAGAGCAGGCTCAAGCCTGCTCCACCCTTGCCCCTTGCAGAGCAGGAACGTCGACCCAGCAGCGCTTCGCCCACGACTCCAGTCCTTTTTCGGCGAGTTGGACTCCTTTTGCACCTTCGAGCAGGTTCCAGGGAAAGGGTTGATCTTTCACGACGTGAAGCAGGAAAAGCTCCCACTGACGTTTGAAAGCGTTATCAAACGTGGTTTGTTCGGGCACTTGCTGCCACTGATCGAGATATCGCAGCGGGCTTTCGATGTCGGGGTTCCAGATGGGGCGCGGCGTCGCAGTGTCGGATTGGATCCAACAGTTACGTAATCCGGCGACGGCAGTACCCTTCGTACCCTCGACCTGAATCGTCAGCAGGTCGTCGCGGCGCACGCGAACGCACCAGGCGGAGTTGAACTGCGCGACGATGCCGCCGTCGAGTTGGAATGTCGCATAAGCGGCGTCTTCGGCGGTCACGTCGTAGAGTTGGCCGGATTCGTCCCAGCGTTTCGGAATGTGGATCGCGCCTGTGCAGGAGACCGACTTCACCGGTGCGAACAGGTTGTCGAGAACGTAACGCCAGTGGCAGAGCATGTCGAGGATGATTCCGCCGCCGAGCTCCTTTTTGTAATTCCAAGACGGGCGCTGCCCAGGGATGATGTCGCCTTCGAAGACCCAGTAGCCGAATTCGCCACGGACGGCAAAGATGCGACCGAAAAAGCCGAGCTCGCGCAGGGTTTTTAGCTTTCGCAGACCAGGAAGCCAAAGTTTGTCCTGCACCACACCGTGTTTCACGCCGGCTTGTTGCGCCTGGCGGTAGAGATCGAGCGCGATTTCGGTCGTGTCGGCGATGGGTTTCTCGCAATATACATGCTTGCCGGCGCTGATGGCTTCACGGACCGCTTCGGCGCGGCGATCGGTGGTTTGGGCGTCGAAGTAGATGGAGTACGTGGGGTCGGCGAGCGCCGCGTCGAGATCGGTCGTGTAAGGCAGGCCTCCGGATTCGCGCGCGATCTCTTCGAGTTTGGCGGCGTTGCGGCCAACCAGGAGCGGACGAGGCATGATGCCCTCAACGCCTCCTTGCTCCATGATGGCCAGGATGGAGCGTCGCAGGTGCTGGTTGAGCCCCATGCGTCCCGTGACGCCATTCATGATGATGCCTATGCTTTGGGTGTTCATACGGTTTGTGGGCGGGCTCCTTCGGGAAGGGGCGGGGCTTCGTGGCCTGCGCGCGGCAGGGTCCCGTCCAGTTCCTGACGCCAGTGTGCCACGTCGCCGGCGGGTCCATAGCAGTACATCATGCGGCACGGCGTATTGCCGATGTTAGTCAATTGATGGAAGACGCGCGTCGGGATGTAGACGGCCTGGCCGGTTTCGAGCGTCACGCGTTCTTCGCCCAGGCACATTTCAGCGGTGCCTTCAATGATGAAATAAATTTCCTCCTGTTCCTGGTTGTGCCAGGGCACCTGTCCCCCGTTGGGCTCCAGCCTGACGTGTCCCATACTGAAGTTCGTCGCCTGAATGGGGCTGGCTCCTCCCACGAGGTTTTGCGTTCTGCGGCGCGCGGGGTACGTACGGCCCGCGATTTGCGCCAGGTCGGCGATGATCAACTTTGCTTACTCCTTTCCTGCTGCCCGGATCAACTGTTCCGCTTGCTTCAGCGCTTCGGGAGTTACTTTCTGACCGGACAGCATGCGCCCGATCTCCTGCTTGCGAGCGTCGGCGCTGAGCTCTTCAATTTCGGCAACGGTGCGGCCTTTTGTTTCGCGTTTCTCGACGATGTAATGATGGTCGGCGAATCCCGCCACTTGCGCCAGGTGCGTGACACAGAGAACCTGGCTCGACGCGGCCAGTCGTTTGAGGCGGCGGCCGACACTTTCCGCGACTGCTCCACCAATGCCGGCATCGACTTCATCGAAAACCAGCGTGCGAGGAACGCTTTTGGGTCCGGGGTGGCCGAGACAGGTTTTGAGCGCGAGCGCAATACGCGACAACTCACCGCCTGAGGCGACTTTCTCCAATGGCCGAGGTTCTTCTCCCACATTGGGTGAGATCAGAAACTCAACGCGATCGGCTCCCATCGCGGACCATTCAGCCGATTCGACATTGGCGCGGAAAATGGTGTTCTGCATCGCGAGAGAGGCCAGTTCCTTTTCGACGCCGCGGGCGAGCTTCCGCGCGGCGTCCTGACGGATCTTGGACAGGCGTGCGGCCGCGGCCTCGTAACACGATCCCAGCTCTTTCCTGCGGTTTTCAAGAGCGGTCTTGCGTTCGCCGGCACTCTCCACAACGCCCATGCGGGCTCGGACGTCGGCCAGGAAGGCGATAATCTCTTCCACGGTCGATCCGTATTTGCGCTTCAGGCGATCGATGAGGGCGAGCCGTGTTTCTATGTCTTCGAGGCGCTGTGGATCGGCTTCGAGACGGTCGAGATAATCGCGCAGCGCGCCGGATGCTTCATCCACCGCGATATCGGCGGGCTTCAGAGCTTCCAGGACGCCACGCAGGGTTTCATCGATGCGGCACAATTCTTCGACGCGTTTCATGGCGACGCGCATTTGAGTTGCGGCACTGGCGGGAGCATCGTAGAGAGCGGAGTAGGCGGCGTTGGCACTCTCCTGCAGCCGTGCCACGTTCTTCAGGACACGTTTCTCGTTCTCGAGTTCCGCATCTTCGCCGGGCTGGAGTTCGGCGGCCTCGATTTCCTTGCGCTGGAAACTCCAGAGATCGGCCATGCGGAGGCGTTCCTGTTCGGAGCGCTCTAAATCCTCGAGTTCGCGGGAACAATCGCGCCAATCGCGGTACAGTGCGGCGACTTCGACAGTGGCGGCCGCATCGCCCGCGAAGGTATCGAGCATTTCAAGCTGGGCGTCCGCCGAAAAAAGCCGCTGCTGCTCGTGCTGGCCGTGTATATCGCCCAGGTAAGGAGCCACCTCCCGCAGCAGTGCGACGGTCACCGGCCGGCTCCCGGCGAACGCGCGGGATTTTCCTCCGGTCAGCACTTCGCGTTCGATTATTAATTCCTCATCTTCGATTTCGATGCCCGCTTCGTCGAGTAGCTTACGCAACGGACCACTGTGAGGCACCTCGAAAATACCTGTAATGCGGGCTCGTGCAGCGTCCGAGCGGACCATATCGCCGGATGCCCGGCCTCCGAAGAGCAGCCCTAAAGCATCGACAACGATAGACTTACCGCTGCCGGTCTCGCCGGTCAGGAGGTTGAGGCCGGCATGAAAGCGGATGCGGGCCTTTTCCACAACGGCGTAATTTTCAACTGAGAGTTCGACTAACACTCGATGAAATTATACGAGTTCGGGATTCGTCTAAATCGACAGGCCGGTGCGTCCTAAGTTCAGCAGGCTTTATCGGCTGCCGGGCATGTGGTATCGCAAGGAAACAACATCACGTCAGAATGTTTTAGGTGCACTGAAGCAGTTAGCCGGATATGATGGAAACTGAAAGGAGCCGAGTTGATACTACCGCTTTCCGGTGGCATCTTCCTGCAGATCAGTCCCTGGGAGTTGATACTACAAGCGGGAATCGTCCCGAAGGTAGTGAGTGCGATTCTGTTGTTGTTTTCGCTTGTTTCCTGGGCCGTGATTTTTTCCAAGTGGGGGGCGTTTCGGGGAGCGCGTGCCGCCAATCGCAGGTTCCTCAGAGCATTTCGCAAAGCAACCGGGCTCGAAGCAGTAGCGGTAGTAAGCGAGCAGTTTCGCTTGTCGCCGCTGGTCGCGGTTTTTGATTTCGGCTATAACGAGGTGGGCCGGCAGATGAAGGTGCGCGGCGCAGTGACAAACAAGCAGGCGCTGGAGCGTACGCTGCAGTTGGGCATCAGCGAGGAGGTCACGAAGCTGGAACGCAATATGAATCTCCTGGCGACCACCGCGACGGTCTCTCCGTTTATCGGACTGTTCGGCACGGTATGGGGCATCATCGACGCGTTCTCGGCGTTGGGGACTTCGGGAGGCGCGAGTTTGCGGGCGGTAGCGCCCGGAATTTCGGAAGCTCTCATCACTACGGCGTTGGGTCTGGCCGCCGCTATTCCGGCAGCAATCTTCTACAACGGGTTCGGGCACACGATACGAGAGTTCGGCGCGCGCATGGAAGATTTCTCGCTGGAGTTCATGAATCTCACCGAGCGGACGTTCGAGGACTAGTTAATGGCCTTCTCAGTCGGGGGATCGAACCACGGGCGCGGACGATTCCGGGGGACCGGGACGCTGTCGGATATCAACATCGTTCCGTTAGTCGACGTGGTGCTCGTGCTTCTGATCATCTTCATGCTGACGGCGCATGTCATGGAGTTTGGGTTGGAAGTCGATGTTCCGAAGACTACAACCGTCAAGGACACGGCACAGGAGTTGCCGGTGATCACGATGACACGCACGGGTGATTTGATGCTGAACGACAAACTGGCACATGTAACTCAGCTTGGCGACGAGGTCAGGCAGCGGTTTCCTAGTGCGAAGTCGGTCTACGTGCGTGCGGATAAGGAAACCACCTGGAATGCGTTGGCGCAGGTGGTGGCAGCGCTCGGCGATGCAAAGCTGGGCGTGAATCTCGTGACTCAGCCGGTGGAAGAGTCCGGAAGAAAGCGTTGACATGGTAAGTCACGCCGACATACTCGAAGATCGTGAATCACTCAGTAAGCCATTCCTGGGCTCGGTTGCGTTCCATGTCGGTGTGGCGCTGCTGTTCATCGCTTTCCAAACATATAGCGGCACGCGTATGATACTCGGTACGGCAAAGCCTGGCTTCGGCGATTCCGTTTCCGTGAACGCCGTGCGATCGATTCATTTGCCTTCCCGGTCAGGCCCGCTGAATCCAGTTGCGAATCAAACCGAGAGCCTTGTCCCACAAAAGCAGGCCGTCAAGGCAATCAGCCGTCCGAAGCCTCCCGAACCAAAAGCAATTCCGCTGAAGGGGAGGCCTCATTTGATCAAACCTTTCACTCCTGAGGAGACCTCTCCACAGCGATATCGTCCACAACCGCTTCGCGAGAATCAGGTGACCACAAATCAGGCGCCGGCCGCGGTATCGCCGATGTATGCGAAACCCGGTACGGCGGCAGGTGTGGGCGTGAATCCGAACAGCATTCTGGGCACTGAATTTGGCGGTTATGCATTGCTCCTTATGCAGCGCATTGCGGAGCATTGGAATACCGGCGGGCTTGCGGGGGTCCGCGCGCCTGTGGCGGTCATTACAGTTCGAATTTTCCGAAATGGGTCGATACAGAACCCAAGGATTACCCAGTCCAGCGGCAATGGCGCCGTCGATAATTCAGCTCTACGCGCCGTAATTGAAGCCGCTCCTCTTCCACCGCTGCCTCCGGATTACCGGGGTGGCTATCTCGACGTAGATTTTCAGTTCACGTTACAGCGATGAAACGACATTCACTTCTCGGTCTCAGTTTGGCAATGCTTGGCATGGCCGGATTCATGTATGCGCAGAAAGCCGAAATCGGCATCACGGGGCGGGGTGAGAAAGCCACGGTCGCCATCCCCGATTTCCGCGGCGCGGGCCAGGCACAGCAGTTCATGGATACATTCAACAAGACACTGTGGAACGATATCGCAACCTCGGGCCAAGTCAAGATGGTGTCGAAATCGTTCTACCCGACCCAGATTCCACAGCAGCCCCAGGATCTCAAACCGGCGCCGGCGACACCCTCTCTTGCGCAATGGAACTCGCCGCCGACGCAGGCGAACTGGCTGGCGTTCGGGTACACCGCCGTGCAGAATGGCCAACTGGTGCTGTTCGGGTGGCTGGACGCGACCGCGGCGCCGAATCCGTCCAGCGCGCAGATTATCGGGAAAATCTATGTCGGCACGCTCGACGAAGCCGGCGCCATCAAAGTCGCGCACGACTTTGCCGCGGATATTCTGAAGCAGTTTGGCGCAGTCAGCTTGACGGGAACGAAGATTTACTTTGTGTCCGACCGTGGTGGGGCAAAGGAAATCTGGTCGATGAACTACGACGGCTCCGACCAAAAGCAGTTCACGCATTATCGCTCAATCACAAATTTCCCCGTGATCTCGCCGGACAACAGCAAGGTCAGCTTTATGAGCTACACCGGGGGGACGCCGCAAATCTACATCTACTCCACCGAGACCGGCAGAAAGCTGCCCTTCTATAACCAGAGGGCATCGATGAACGCACCTTCGGACTTCACTCCGGACGGCCGGCGGCTGCTGTTATACTCGACCGCGGCCGGTGGTGACTCACAGATTTACTCGGCGAACATTGACGGCAGCGACTGGAAACGGATCACTAATTCGAGAGCGCTCGAGGTGGAGGCCAAAATCAATCCCAAGACCGGCGCCGACATCGTCTTCGTATCGGGGCGCGGCGGACTGCCACAAATTTATAAAATGAATGCAGACGGGACAGATGTGGTGCGTTTGACGAATGGGGAAGGGGAGGCAGTGAACCCCTGCTGGAACCCGGATGGTCAACATATCGCATTTGCTTGGACGCGTGGATTTGAGCCTGGGAATTACAACGTTTTCATCATGGATGTCGCGACCCGCGAAGTTGTGCAGCTTACGCATGGCGAGGGGCGGAACGAGAATCCCGTGTGGGCGCCGGATGGCGTTCACATTGTGTACTCGTCCAAGCGCGGCAGAAGCACTCAGATCTACACTATGCTGGCGGATGGAACCGGCCAGCAGCAACTCACATCCATTGGCAACAACATCAAACCCGTCTGGAGCAGGGCAGCATCACAATAGATTCGTGTCGTGTACAGAGGAGAGAAATGAGACCAAGAAGGGAACGTAGATCGACTCTTGCGAGCCTGATCGCAATCGCACCTGTACTCGTGCTTTTGGTGCTGGCAGCGGGATGTAAGAAGAAAGCGCCGCCTCCGCCGCCGCCACCGCCTCCACCCGCAAACGAAACGAGGCCAACCACTGTTGGGAAGCCCGTCATTAACAGCTTCAGCGCTGAACCCACGACGGTGCAGCGAGGCCAGGGGTCGACATTGCGATGGTCTATCAGCAACTCGACCGACATGAACATCGACCAGGGAATCGGCCCGGTGCAGAGCCAGGGGTCCCGGCAGGTCTTCCCGACCAACACAACTACTTATACCCTGGTGGCGAACGGGCCTGGCGGTTCAGACACGCGAAGTGTAACGGTTGAGGTAGCGTCTGCGCCTCCGCCTCCTCCGCCGCCGCCCACGGCACCGACGGTTACGGGAACCGAGATGCTGTCCCGAGAGGGCCAGGATGCGTTTTTCGATTACGACAAGAGCGATATCCGGCCTGACGCGCGCGATGCTTTGACCCATGACGCGGACTTGCTGAAACGCATTTTCCAGCAGGAACCGAACATGACCATCATGGTCGAGGGTCACTGCGACGAGCGCGGTTCGGCGGAATATAACCTCGCACTCGGCGATCGGCGTGCTACGGCAGCCAAGGACTTCCTCGTCCAATTGGGTGTCCCGGCCGAAAAACTGCGGACGATCAGTTATGGCAAGGAACGGCCGCAGTGTACGGACGCGTCGGAAGAGTGCTATCAAAAGAACAGGCGCGCACATCTCGGGGTCGCTCAGTAAGAGCGCGCCAGGGGGCGACGTATTTGCAGGAGACCGGACGGGCCGTTACGTGCGGCCCGTCTTCGAAGGAGCCATCCATGAAGTGGATTCGAATTAGTTGTGTGTTTCTGGCCGGCATGCCGTTTTCGTTCGGCGCCAGCCGGGAAATTGTTGAACTCCAACGCGATGTGGCGAGTCTGCAGGAGCAGGTTCGCCAGATTCAGAAGACCCTCGACGAGAAACTGGCGGCCATGCAGACGTTGGTCCAGCAATCGCTCGATGCGTCGAATCGGGTAAATTCGTCACTCGCGGTGATGCAGAATAGTGTGACCGAATCGGTGAGGAGCACGCGCGAAGGTGTTAGCGCCCCCCTGGTGTCGGTAGGGAATAAGCTCGACCAGATGGGTGAGGATTTTCGCAATCTGCGAGAGACCGTCGCCGATATGAATGCACATCTCGGGAAGCTGGATCAGAAGGTAACGGATCTTCAAAACACCGTCTCGATCATGCGTACGCCGCCTCCAGGGGCTCCCGCCCAGAGTGGAACCGACAGCGGTTCGCCTGCCACGGGTACCATTCCCGCCTCGACTGCGCCGGCGGGGCCGCCTCCCGGTATGACCTCTGGGACGCTCTATACCAATGCCACGAAGGACAAGCAGGCCGGCAACTGGGATCTCGCGCTGCAGGAATATGGCGACTATGTGAGATGGTATGCCGACACTACGTTAGCGCCCAACGCACAGTATTACGTCGGCGAGATTTACTTTACGCAGAAGAAGGACTATGATAACGCGCTGCAAGCATTCGATAACGTTCTCGAGCACTGGTCCGAGAGCAACAAGACACCTGACGCCCACTATATGAAGGGTAAGACGTTAGTAGCCTTGGGAAAGCGCGATGCCGCGGCTAAGGAGTTTCGCGAAGTGCTGAACAAGTACCCGAACACTGAAGTAGCGCCGAAGTGCAAAGCGGAGCTGAGCAAACTCGGCTTGTCCACCCGAACCGGAGCGGCTAACCGCCGCTCCAAACGTTAGATGAATAAAGTCTAATATCCCGCCCCCTAGATATTTCCCACCGTCGTCCTACACTATTAAACAAGCCCCCGAGAATTGCGATGTCAGAACCCACCACTGTGGATGCCCGAAATCCACGCCTACCCGGCAGTTACCAAGAACTCGCGAAGATCATTGAACTTCCACTGATTGGTTCCGAACTCTCCGAGGAACAGGTGGCGCAGGGCTGCGAAACGGCGCGGCAATATGGCATGGCGAGTGTCATTGTTCGTCCGTCGGATGTTGATCTTGCGGAGCGGTGGACACGGTCGGCGTTCGTCCTGGGAGCTGTAATCGATTGGCCGCATGGGTTTTCGACGACCGCTGTGAAGCAGTATGCCGCGCGCGACGCTTTACGCCGGGGCGCGAAAGAAATTACGGTCGCCATCAATACCGGCAAGCTCGTTTCACGGCAGTTTCAGTACGTGGAAATGGAGCTGATTCAGATCGCGGAAGCCTGCCACGAGATCGGCGCGTTTCTCACCGTTAGCTTGGAGAGCGGGTATCTGACCGACGAACACAAGATTGTGGCCTGCCGTATCGCCAAGCGCGTCTCGTCAGACTTCATCGCCACACCCGAGCCGTCGGACGTCGCCCTGCTTCGCGAGCATGGAAAAGGACGCATTCAGATAAAGTTGCGAGGAGCCGGGACTCTGGAGGCGGCCTTGAACGCCTTCGACGCCGGATGCAGCCGGATTGAGACCGCGCGCGGGGCCGAGATACTCGACGCCTGGAAGGTGCGGTTGGCGGCGGAGGCCGAGGCGCATGCACAGAAATAAACCTGCTTTAGGTGAGAGGCACTTTCATACTGTGAAGCAATCATTTTGCGGCGGGCTGATCTTATTTGCGGTTGCTGTTAGCGGTTGGGGGCAGGGTTTGGGTCCGTACACGATTCAACCGTTCGCCGGCGTTCCTCATGCGATGGGAGACGGCGCGGCGGCGACTTCCGCGATCCTGTGGGCGCCGTTTGGGGTCACAACGGACGGCGCCGGCAACCTGCTGATCACCGACACGTCCGACAATTCCTTGCGGCGGGTTTCTGGGTCCGGCATCATCACCACGGTTTCCAGCCAACTCAAGTTTCCCTGGCGGGCGGCGGTGAGTTCGACTGGCGATATCTATGTGGCCGATACCGACGATAACCGCATTCTGAAGATCTCCGGCACCAACGTGACGACTTTTGCGGGAACGGGCGTGCAGGGCAACGACGGTGACGGCGGTCTCGCGAACGCTGCGACAATCAACGCTCCGCATGACGTCGCGGTCAGCAGCTCCGGGACTGTCTATATTCTCGATTCCGGCAATAACCGCATTCGTAAGGTGACCCCTGACGGCAAAATCGCAGCTTTCGCCGGAACGGGAGCGTTTGGCCATCGCGGGGATGGTGATGCGGCAATTAACGCGTGGTTCTCATTCCCGGAAGCAATTGCGCTCGACCGCAGCGGTGATCTGTTCATTGCCGACACCTACAACCAGCGTATCCGCGTAGTCACTCCGGATGGCTTTATTAACACGGTCGCCGGTTTGGGTCTGGCTGGTTTCACGGGCGACAACATTGCGGCATCGCAGACGGCGCTCAACTATCCCGCCGGGATTGCAGTCGATGCCGGCGGAACGTTGTATATCGCCGATTCGGGCAATCACGAGATCAGAAAGGTATCGAATCCGCTGTCTCCGGCGGCGTTGATTACCGCGGTCGCTGGGACCGGTGCGCCGGGGTTTTCCGGCGATGGCGGAAGTGCCGTTGCCGCTACGCTGTACGATCCCATGGGAGTGAGCGTTGACAGCCTGGGCGATGTTTTGATCGCGGACAGCGGCAATAATCGTATCCGCAGCGTCTCGCCTCAAGGTACGATCACAACGGTTGCCGGATCGGATCGCGGGAGCGGCGATGGCGGCCCCGCGGTGAGCGCCCGCCTGTTTGAACCAAGCGGCATCGTCGTTGACGGCACCGGAACCGTGTATGTTGCGGATTCGAATAACAACCGCATCCGGCGTATTACACCGGATGGGACGATCAGCACATTTCTTTCTGGCTTGAGCAATCCCAATGGGCTGGCGCTCGACAAGAGCGGCGCGCTGTATGTCGCGGACACGAACCACAGCGTGATCTGGAAGGTCGCCGGTGGATCGGTTGCGGCGGTAGTTGGCGACCCGACCCATGCCGGAAACGCCGGCGATGAGGGACCCGCGTCAGGCGCGCAGTTGTTGCATCCCACCGCGGTGGCGTTCGATTCGTTCGGGAATATGTTCATCGCGGATTCGGGAAATAACCGGGTTCGCGTGGTGGGCTCAAACGGGAACATTCACAATTATGCCGGCGAGCCGAAACAGGGGCTGCCTGGTTTTGCAGGCGATGGCGGACCGGCGACTTCGGCTCTGCTCTCTTATCCACGAGGTCTGGCGGTGGATTCGCAGGGCAACTTGTATATTGCCGACTTTTTTAATGACCGCATTCGCAAGGTGCAGGCAGGTTCTCAAATTATCACGACCGTAGCCGGCACGGGCACGCGCGGCGGGGTTGGCGACGGCGTTCCTGGAACCCAGGCGCAACTGGCGCTGCCTGCCGGCATTGCGTTCGACGTGAAGGGCAATCTGCTGATTGCCGACACTCTGAACAATCGGATCCGCATATTGTCCGCGAGCGGTGTGCTGAGCACCATCGCGGGCAGCACGGGGCCCGGAGATTCGGGAGACGGCGGTCCGGCGCTTTCGGCAATGTTGGCGTCTCCACGCGATGTCGTGGCCGACATGTTGGGCAATGTGTATTTCACGGATCAGGACAATAATCGGGTTCGCAAACTGACGCCGGGACTCGTTACCGTGACGGGAATCGGGAATTCGTTGAGCGGACTGCCAGGCACCGTCGCTCCGGGAGAGCGGGTGAATATCTATGGATTCCAGATGGGTCCGTCGGTCGGCGTGTCGCAGGATCCGACGAACGGAATAGCGACAAACCTGGCAGGGACGCAGGTGTTGTTCGACGGAATGCCTGCCCCTTTGCTGTATGTTTCCGCCAGCCAGATCGATGCGATCGTGCCGTATGAGATCGCCGGGCAGACGCTCACGAATGTGGTGGTTTCGGTCCAAGGAAACAACTCGACCGTGTTTCCGGTTCCGGTGAAAGACGCGTCACCCGGCATCCTCACGACCATCTACAACCAGGACGGCAGCATCAATTCACCCACAAATCCCGCGAATCGCGGCGATACGATTTACTTTTACGCGACGGGTGAGGGGCAGACATCGCCTCCTGGCGTGACGGGGCAGGTGATTGGCGATACCGCGTCTACACCCGTGCTGCAGGTCACGGTGCAGATTGGGAATCAGCCGGCGAATCTCATTTTTGCCGGTGAGCCTTCGCAGAGTATTGGATTGCTGCAGGTGAACGCCCAGGTGCCGGACACGGTGACTCCAGGTCCGAACGTGCCGCTGGTGTTGGTGGTGGGGACGTTCGGAGCTCAGCCGGGGGTTACGATCGCGGTTCAATAAGCTGGCGCGGGTAGTTTCGCCTGCGCGTTTTTGCTGTGTTTCCAAAACCGCCTGCTTCACGCTTGCAGACAATCCTCAAACCCCGCTCCTGCTCTACATCTTCGGGTGTTTGAGATGCCAGTCGGTCGCATCCTGATACGCTTTCGCCAGCGCCAGCATCTTCGCCTCTCCGAAGATTTGTCCCACAAACGTCAGGCTTGTAGGATTTCCTTTCTCGTTGAAGCCGTGTGGGACCACAACGCAGGGATGGCCGGTCAGGTTGGTCACTGTGGTGTTCGCAGTCGCCACCGGGTTCGGGGTGTAGTCGCCGTAGTCGAAAGGCACGACGTAAACATCGATGTCCGCCATAACTTTGGCCATCTCAGCCATGAGCAGTCCGCGGATGCGATTGGCGTCGATGTATTCGGCGGCGGGGAGCAATCGGTAGGAGTTCTGATTGGCGACACGATCCTGGCGAACCAGGTCGGCCGGCTGGACTCGGATCGGATCTTTCAGTGCGGCGTTTGCCTCGCTCCACATGATTGCGGTCAGGGGCAGGTCGGAGTGCTTCGGGAGCGCGATTTCATGCAGGGTGATGCCAAGTGATCGCAGCTTGTCGAGCGCCGCGGCGTCGTTGGCGTCGGTTTTGGGTGTCTGGTTGGTGTGGTCGAAGGCGGCTTTCAGGTAGCCGACGCGAAGGCTGCGAATGTCGAGTTGAGCATCCCAGTTGAAGGGTACATCCTGGACGGTGAGGTCCTTGTGGTCCGGGCCTTGGATGACGGTCAAAACGAGCGCACAATCCTCGACGGCACGGCACATGGGGCCGATCTTATCGAGGCTCCAGGCCAGCGTCATAGCGCCATTGCGGCTGACACGTCCATACGTAGGACGGTGTCCAGTGACTCCGCAGATCCCGGAAGGTTCGACAATGGAGCCTCCGGTTTCGGTGCCGATTGAGAAGCCGACGAGTCCCGCGGAGGTTGCCGATGCGGGACCGGCAGACGAGCCCTGGGAGCCCATCGAGAGATCCCATGGGTTCTTGGTCTGACCGCCGAACCAGATGTCGTCGAGCGCGAGTTCTCCGGTGGTGAGTTTTGCAACGAGTACGGCGCCCGCGGCATCGAGGCGAGTGACTACATTTGCGTCTTCGTCGATGATGCGGGTTTTAAATGGTGCGGCTCCCCAGGTGGTCGGGTAGCCCTTCACCGCGAGGAGGTCTTTCACGCCGAAAGGAATGCCGTGCAGCGGACCTTTGTAGTTGCTGGCGGCGATTTGGCGGTCGGCTTCGCGGGCTTGGCGAAGGGCGCGGTCCTTGGTGATGGTTACGGCGCAGAGGAGCTTCGGGTTGTATCGGTTCAGTCGGTCGAGATACATCTCGGTGAGCTCGGTCGATTTGGCTTGCTTCGTTCGGATTAATTCGGCGAGATGCGTGACGGGCCAGAAGGCGACGTCCTCGAGGTTTGCCGGTCGCTGGACCTGCGGCGGTTTACCCGGCTGCGGCGCTCGCCTGGTGCGATCGATTTTCATGCCGGGCAGAACGGGGTTGAAGTGCAGCGGCGGCGCGACGGAGTTGGGCAGGTCGACCGCGTGGAGTTTGACGATTTCGGATTCGGGGGCGTTCATGGCCTTCACCATTCCGTCGAGCTCATGGTCGGTGAACGTGAGACCTGCGACAATGGCCGCGCTGGTCAGCATGTCCTTCGTGATAACCGCGGGCTTCCCGTTTTGTACTTGCGCCCACAGAACACCCGGGAAAAGTGTCTGCGACAAGCCGAGCCCGGCGAAAAAGGACATGAATCGGCGGCGATCCGCGGTGATGTTCATTGGCGTCTCCTGAATTCACGAGGAAGATAGCACACTGATTTCGCCTTTGCCCCAGGTGGTCTGGCGGCCGACGCCGGTGTGTTGTGCCGCGGTCAGGTAGGGGAGGAATTCGGTGAGGTCGCCCTCGTATTCGGCGACACCGACAAAGCCGCCGAGTGGGTGACGCTGGCCTGTGCGGGTGCTTCGCCGCGTCGCGTGACGCATCTCGATCTCGCAGCGAGTCATTCTGATTTGTGCGGCGCGATCGCCGAAGGCGGCGAAATCGATCTCGAGTGGACCGGAGCCGTAGAGGGCACGAAGCGTGCTGATGCGATCGCGGATTCGCGCGAGGAGAATGGCGAAATCGGGTTTGGGCGCCAAGCCGTTGGTTGCTTTCAACTCGGTGGGCGTTCGAAAGTGCAGTTGAAGATGTGAGATGGCGTGCGATGGAGCATCAAGAACAATGCGCGCTTGATCCTGATCTACGCTCGACAGCGCGGCGGCACCTCGCCCGGGGCCGAAACCACGATTCGCGACTTCTGTAAATGCGTCGACGAAATCGCTGATGGGTGGTTCCTTAGCCTGAAACAGATTCACTTCGAAATGAAAGTGTTCGGTTGGATGGATCACCGCTCCGTCCAGATGCGAGGCGCGAAAGACAAATGGACGAGGCCAATCGGCAAGGCCGCTTGGCGACCGGCTGAAAGCCTGTCCCACCCTTGGCGCGAAGACATCGGCGTAGGCGGCGGGCTTGTCTTTTAGGATCGTGCCCAGTGCTCCTCGTAGTATGTTGCCGGAGTGGCCTGAAGGAAAGTGGATGGCGCCAATGGCGGTTAGATGGAAACGCAAACGGTAGAACTCAAACTCCACACTACCCACCGCCGACGAATTGCACGATTTCGAGAGTGGCTCTGTCCTCAATGATCGTCGCTTCCCAGTCCGGCTTGCGAACGATCGCACGATTCAATTCGACAGCCACTCGCGATGGATCAACATCGAGATGGAGCAGCAGATTTGTCAGTGTGAGTCCGGCAGGAACCGTGCGATCCCGGCCGTTCACCACAATTTGAATCTGATCTGTTCTGACGTCCGCGTTTGACACTGTGTTTCGTACCTCATTATAGTCAAATTGTAGAGACGAACATTTCAAAGTCGTTCCATGCCAACTTCTTATCCTGAGGTGTACTTTCCGGTACTGGTTCAGGTCCTGCTTGCGGCCGTTATCGCCGCAGCGCTCGTAATTCTCTCGACGGTTCTCGGGAAGCGCGTGCGGGACCGGGCAAAGGACATGCCATATGAAAGCGGCATGAATCCGATCGGCACGGCGCGGGAACGCTTCAGCGTGAAGTATTACCTTGTCGGCATTGTTTTCATCCTGTTCGACATCGAAGCGATTTTCCTCTATCCGTGGATCACGGTGTATCGCGACCTGAGGTTCTTCGCATTCTTCGAGATGCTTTTGTTCATCGTCCTGATACTCGCGGGCTTCTTCTACATCTGGAAAAAGGGCGTGTTGGACTGGAGCAAGGATGAGCCGGCGCAACCTGCGGTTACTCAACCTTCGCATACTGACTAATGCTCTCTGAACACTTGAACGAGTATCCTGTTGCGGCGGCACTCGCGTCGCGGTTTGGCGATGCGATCACGGGCGGGCACGACGAGCGTAAAGAATTGGCGCTCTTCGTGGCTCCCGAAGCGATTGTCGAAATTTGCCGTTTCCTGAAAGATGAGCAGCAGTTCAACCGGCTGAGCGGATTGACGGGCGTTGACTGGTTGCCCGCCGAGCCGCGGTTTGAGGTCGTTTACCTGTTGCATTCGATTCCGAAGAAGGAACGTCTGCGGTTGACGTGCCGCGTAGCGGAAGGCGCTGAGATCGAGTCGGTAACGTCTGTTTGGCGCGCTGCGGACTGGTATGAGCGCGAAACGTTCGACATGTTCGGCGTGCGCTTCCGCAATCATCCGGATCTGCGCCGCATTTTGATGCCAGTGGACTGGGAAGGGTATCCGCTTCGCAAGGACTATCCGGTGCACGGGCACAAGTACAGCTATCAGAACGAGTAGAGAAAAAGATGCACGAGCTAAAAACGCCAACCGCAACGCTGGACGCCGAGCCGACTGCCGAAGATATCAAGCGTCATCGCATGACGCTGAACATGGGTCCGCAGCACCCCTCGACCCATGGCGTGCTTCGGATTGTGCTGGAGCTGGAAGGCGAAACCATCCGGAGCGCGAAGCCTGATATCGGATTCCTGCACACGGGGATCGAAAAAGAGTGCGAGGTGAAGACGTGGGCGCAGACCGTCACGCTGACGGATCGCGTCGATTACCTTGCGAATCTTTCGAACAACCTGGTTTATGCGCTGGCAGTGGAAAAACTGATCGGCGACATCGAGATCCCGCCGCAAGCGCAGTGGATGCGCGTAATGCTGGTGGAGCTGACGCGAATTCAGAGCCACCTGGTGTGGCTGGGAACCCATGCTCTCGACATCGGTGCGATGACAGTGTTCTTCTACTGCTTCCGCGAGCGCGAGGACATTCTTCGGATCTTTGAGATGTTCTCGGGCCAGCGCATGATGACGAGCTACATCCGGCCGGGCGGCCTGGCGCTGGAGCCTCCGCGCGGGTGGCAGCAGGTAGTCGGTAAGTTCATCAATGGGTTTCCGAGCAAAGTAGACGAGTACGAGGAACTGCTCGATACGAATCCGATCTGGCTGCGGCGCACTCAGGGTGTTGGGTTCGTTGCTCTTGAGGACATGCTGGACCTGGGGGTCACGGGTCCCATGATCCGTGGTGCGGGTTTGAAATGGGACGCGCGCAAGGACGAGCCGTATTCGAGCTACGAGAAGTTCGATTTCGAAGTGCCGACCCGCAAGGAAAACGACGTGTACGCGCGGTACCGTGTGCGGCTGGAAGAACTGCGCCAGAGCGCGCGCATCGTGAAGCAGGCGCTGGAAGGAATGCCGGGCGGACGTTGGCAGGCGGATGCGCCGCACATCGTGCTTCCGGATCGCGAAAAGATGAAGACGCAGATGGAGGCGCTCATCTATCACTTCAAGATCGTGACGGAAGGCTATCGCGTGCCGTCGGGCGACGTTTACCAGGTGGTGGAGTCGCCGCGCGGCGAGATCGGCTACTACATCGTGAGCAATGGCACGTCGCACCCTTATCGCGTGTTCATGCGCACTCCGAGCTTTGGCAATCTGCAGGGCTTGAGCAAAATGCTGGAAGGCATCCTCATCGCCGACTCCATCGCCTCGCTGGGTAGTATGGATTTTGTGCTGGGGGATACGGACCGATAACGCAATGACGTTTTCACCGGAACTGGAAGCGAAGTTCGCGAAGATGCTGGAGAGCTATCCTTCGGGGCGCACGCGCTCGGCTGTCATACCGATGCTGATGTACGCGCAGGACGAAGTGGGGCACGTTTCGAACGAGCTGATCGAGGAAGTAGCCAAGCGATGCGGCGTGCAACCGTTGCAGGTGGACGAAGTGGTCGGCTACTACTCGATGCTGCATCGCAAGCCGCTCGGTAAGTATCACGTGCAGGTGTGTACCAATATCAGTTGTCTGCTCGTGGGTGGCGAAGAGTTGATGGAGCATGCGAAAAAGAAGCTCGGCATCGGAAATCGAGAGGTGACGTCGGACGGTCTGTTTTCGCTCGAGGAAGTGGAATGCATGGGGGCGTGCTCGTGGGCTCCGGCGATCGAGGTGAATTACGATTTTCATCATTTTGTGACGCCGGACAAGTTTGACAAGCTGGTCGAGGATGTCCGAAAGGCGCGCGGCAATGGTCAGTAACGACCACGCAACGAAGGATCTCATCGATCTGGAGACTCGTCTCGATGCGCACCTGGAAGCGAAGCTGACTGGACTGCGAGATCAACTGGTCGAGTCGATGCGCGATGCGCAGACAGGGATACTTCGCGGATTTGAGACATATCAGACGAGCCAGCATATTAAGATGCGGAAGTTGGCGGCTGACGTATCCAACATTGACAAGGCGAGTGCTCTGAGAATCGATGCC